>Ga0222718_10000710_pt1 | contig 34287 bp, 32 predicted proteins | sample C33_27DmetaG_FD_165045 | JGI IMG/M metagenome (GOLD analysis project Ga0222718, IMG submission 165045) | Estuarine water microbial communities from San Francisco Bay, California, United States - C33_27D | ecosystem: Environmental > Aquatic > Marine > Unclassified | place: USA: California...
GAGTTAAAATTAGCATTAAAGGAAATGTCATTATCAGTTGATCTTAAAGCTAGTGCTAACCAATCATGGGATCCAAATACTTTCTTCGAAGAACAAAGATATTTTGATGTTTCTGCAAATCTTAAACTGCCTCTTTATAAAGGTGGAAAAGATAAAGCCGTTATCAGAAAGTCTAGAGAAAAATTGAACAAATCTAATGCTGATATTGATGATATATTGAGAGAGGAAGCTGAAAAAGCAATGTTAATTTGGAATAATATTGAAAGTCTTAATTCCCAAATATTAGCTTTTAAATCATCTATTCGAGCTAATGAGATTGCATTAGATGGGGTAGTTCAAGAAGAAAATGTCGGTGCAAGGACAGTAATTGATGTGCTTGATGCTGAAAATGAATTATTTATGGCCAGAGCAAATTTAATTAAAGCAAATGTAAATCGTTATATTGCAACATACGAATTACTAGAAGTTATTGGAGGTATGACCGCAAGAGATTTAAACTTACCTGTATCCTCTTTTTATAATAGTGATGATTATTATGATAACATGAGAGATATGTTAGGTGATAATAAAACATCAATATTAAATTTTTTAGATAAAAATTAAGTTCATTTAATATGGTTTCCAATAAAGGATCTAAAAAAAATATTGCATCTGCAATGAAGGAATTAGAAGATGCTTTACTAACTTCAAAAACTAAAAAGACTAATGTGAAGAGAACTTCAGCAGTAAAAAAAAGAAAATCTAATGATATTCTAATATTGACAGATATAATTAAGCCGTCACCATATAAACATATGGATTATAAGCTTGTTGTTATGAAACAAAATATCCAAAAAATTGTTAAATCGGATATTCAAGGGTGGATTTCAAATAATATACCTAAAATGATAAATAATTCTATAAAGAAATCATTAAATAGCATAAAATAGAATAAAAAATAATAGAATCTTTTTAAAAATATTTGGAAAATATTTGATGGTTGCTGATAAGAACAAACAAAATAAGGATGTAAATACTTCAAATAAATCTATAGAAAATTATTCAAATAATATTTGGCAAAAAAATAATATATCAGATGCCAAAATAGATTGTGAAGATAAATCTTTAGTAATCATGATGCCACCCCCAAATGTAACAGGAAGTCTTCATATTGGGCATGCCTTAAATATGACTTTACAAGATGTAATTGTAAGATATTGGAGAATGAAGGGTAAAGATGTTTTATGGCAACCTGGAACTGATCATGCAGGGATAGCTACTCAAATGGTGGTTGAGAAACAATTGTTAGAAGAAGGGATTACATCTAGAACAAAACTTGGTAGGGAAGAATTTCTTAATAGAGTTTGGGAATGGAAAGAGAAATCTGGGGGCACAATTATAAATCAACTCAAGCGATTAGGGGCTAGCGCAGATTGGACTAGAGAAAGGTTTACTTTAGATGAAGGTTTATCAGAAGCAGTAATAGAAGTTTTTGTAAGCCTTTACAAAGACGGTTTAATATATAGAGATAAAAGATTAGTAAATTGGGATATTAAATTGGAAACTGCAGTTTCTGATTTAGAAGTAATACAAAAAGAGAAAAAAGGGTATTATTGGCATTTTAAATATCCAATTGTCAATTCTACAAAGCATATAATAGTAGCTACAACTAGACCAGAAACAATGCTAGGAGATACATGTGTTGCTGTACATCCTGACGATAGTAGATACAAAAATTTGATAGGTAAAAAGGTTCTATTGCCACTAGTTAATAGGGAGATAGAAATAATAGCAGATGAATATGCTGATCCTTCAAAAGGAACTGGAGCAGTAAAAATTACCCCAGCTCATGACTTTAATGATTTTCAAGTAGGTAAAAGACATAATATGGCAAGTATAAATATTATGAATAATGATGGTACTCTTAATAAAAATACTCCAAAAAAATACCAGGGCCTATCTATGCTTGATGCTAGAGAATTAGTTATAAAGGATATGGATTTACTAGGTTTATTAGAGTCAATAGAAGAGACGGTTCATGCTGTGCCATATGGAGATAGGTCAGAGACCATAATAGAACCATATTTAACTGATCAATGGTTTGTTGATGCAAAAAAATTATCTTTACCAGCTATAGAGGCAGTAAAATCAGGCAAAACGAAGTTTGTGCCTAAATCATGGGAAAATACCTTCTTTGATTGGATGTACAATATAGAGCCATGGTGTATTTCTAGGCAGCTTTGGTGGGGTCACAGAATTCCTGCTTGGCATGGTCCAGATGGACATATTTTTGTTGAAAAAAACGAAGAACTAGCAAAAAAAGCAGCATTAAAAAAATATGGAAAGAATGAACAATTAGTGCGTGACCCTGACGTATTAGATACGTGGTTCTCATCAGGTTTATGGCCTTTCTCTACTTTAGGTTGGCCACATAAAAATAGAGCATTAGATAAATATTATCCGGGAGATGTACTAATAACGGGCTTTGATATTATATTCTTTTGGGTTGCAAGAATGATGATGATGGGGCTTCATTTTATGAAAGAAACTCCTTTTAAAGAGGTTTATGTTCATGCGTTAGTAAGAGATTCAAAAGGCAATAAAATGTCTAAATCAAAAGGTAATGTAGTAGATCCATTAATCTTAATGGATAAATATGGGACGGATTCTATAAGATTTACGTTAACTGCATTAGCAACACAAGGAAGAGATATTAAGTTAGCTGAGGATAGAATAGTAGGCTATCGAAATTTTATAACAAAAATTTCTAACGCTTCAAGGTTTATAGAAATTAATGAATGTTTTTATGATAAAAATTTTAATATGAAGTCTATAAATTTGCCTGTATGTAAATGGATAGTAAGTCTTTTATATGAAACTGCTGATAATGTTTCTAAGGATATAGAGGCATATAGATTTAATGAAGCAGCAAATAAAATATATCAGTTTGTATGGCATAGTTTTTGCGATTGGTATTTAGAAATAGTTAAGCCAAATTTATCTAAACATGAAAATAATATTAATAAAGAAATAAAAAATGTTACATCTTTTGTATTTGGTAAGATATTAGCTATTTTACATCCAATAATACCTTTTAACACAGAATATTTATTTAGTAATATACATAAATTTGGAGATGTTTTAGCTATATCTAATTGGCCAGACTCACAAAAAGATGATGTAATTATACATAAAGACAATCAGGAAATAGAGTGGATTATAAACTTTATAAGTGAAGTTAGGTCTTTAAGAGCAATGTTAAATATTCCAGCTAAAGCTCTGATTAATATATATTTTAAATCGTTAGACGAAAGTTATCATAAATTTATTTCTAGTAATAAAGATGTTCTCTATAGAATTTCAAAAATTGAAAATATAATATATTCTGATAAGGAAATAGATAATTCTGCACAAATACTAGTTGATGATGCTACTTTTCAAGTTGCACTAAAAGGTATAATTAATATAGAAGAAGAATTAAATAGATTAAGTAGAGATTTAACAAAAATTAAAAATGATATATCTTTTATTGAAAATAAATTATCAAATGAGAAGTTTATGAGCAGAGCTCCAAAAGAAGTAATTGAAGAACAAAATAATAGAAAAGAGATATTAAAAAATCGTTTGAGTAGAGTGGAATCTGCTATTAATAAGCTTAAATAAAAAATTAAAGGGGGTATTATGAAAAAATTTGATAAAGATAAACTACCAAGTAGGCATGTAACTGAAGGTCCTGGAAGAGCTCCTCATAGGTCTTTTTATTATGCAATGGATCTTACTACTGAGCAAATACATCAACCATTTATTGGAGTTGCAACTACTTGGAATGAGTCTGCTCCGTGTAATATTACTCTAAGAAGACAAGCTCAATCAGTTAAAAAGGGTGTAGCGAGTGCTGATGGCACTCCAAGAGAGTTTACTACAATTACTGTTACTGATGGAATTGCTATGGGACATCAAGGAATGAAGGCATCTTTAGCAAGTAGAGAAGCTATCGCAGATACAATAGAATTATCAGTTAGAGGACATTGTTATGATGGCTTAGTGGGAGTGGCTGGTTGCGACAAATCATTACCTGGAGTTATGATGTCTATGTTAAGACTAAATATACCAAGTGTTTTTATTTATGGTGGTTCAATTATGCCAGGTAAACATAAAGGCAGAGATTTAACAGTACAAGATGTGTATGAAGCTGTTGGTCAGAATGACGCAGGAATTATTGATGAGAAAGAATTGGATTTAATTGAAAGAGCTGCTTGTCCATCTGCTGGTTCATGCGGTGGACAATTTACCGCAAATACTATGGCATGTGTAAGCGAAGCAATAGGACTTGCATTACCTAATAGTACTGGTGCTCCGGCGCCGTATGAGTCTAGAGATGAATATGCACTAGCTGCAGGTAAACAAGTAATGACACTGATAGAAAAAAACCTAAGACCCAGAGATATAGTAACGAGAAAATCCTTTGAAAATGCTGCAAGAGTAGTCGCGGCCTCTGGTGGATCAACAAATGCTGCTCTTCATTTGCCTGCTATGGCTAATGAAGCTGGAATAGATTTTGATTTATTTGCAGTAGCAGAAATATTTAAATCTACCCCTTATATTGCAGACTTAAAGCCTGGTGGAAAATATGTTGCAAAAGACCTTCATGAAGCTGGAGGAGTTCAAGTTATATTAAAAGCACTTTTTGAAGCAGGCTATATTCATGGGGATTGTATGACTGTTACAGGTAAGACTATTGAAGAAAATTTAGCTGAAATTACATTTCCTGAAGGCCAAGATGTAATTTATAAGGTAGAAAATGCGATCACTCCTACAGGTGGTGTAGTTGGATTGAAAGGAAATCTAGCTTTGGAGGGAGCTATAGTTAAAGTTGCTGGAATGACCAGAACAAGGCATGTAGGACCTGCAATAGTTTTTGATTGTGAAGAAGATGCTTATAAAGCAGTTAATGAAAGAAACTATAAGGAAGGTGATGTTTTTGTTATTCGTTATGAAGGGCCTAAAGGTGGTCCAGGTATGAGAGAAATGCTAGCTACTACAGCAGCAATATATGGTCAAGGGATGGGAGAAAAAGTAGCTCTTATAACTGATGGACGTTTTTCTGGTGCTACTAGGGGCTTTTGTGTTGGTCATGTAGGCCCAGAAGCAGCTGTAGGAGGAACAATAGCGCTTATTCAAAATGGAGATATCATAACAATAGATTCTGATAGTGGTGAATTAAGTGTGGATCTTTCAAATGAAGAATTAGAAAGTAGAAAGAAATCTTGGACACCACGTGAGCATGAATATGGTTCAGGTGAAATTTGGAAATATTCACAACTTGTGGGCTCTGCATTAAATGGAGCAGTTACTCATCCAGGAGCAAAGAAAGAAAAACAGTGTTACGCTGATATATAATTATAGAATAATAAGTTGAGAATATATAAATATAAATTTTTATTATATGTATTATCAAGTTGTTTAATATTTTATGGATGTGCTAAAAATAATGCTACTGGAGAAAGACAGCTAGTAATTTTATCTCAAGCAGAAGAAAATGATATAGGGGCTAAAGAACATCCAAATATAATAAAAAACTTTGGTGGTATTTATGATAATCAAATTTTAAAAAATTATATTAATGATTTAGGTAATAAAATCGCTTCTAATTCAGAAATGCCTGACATTAGATGGACTTTCACAGTATTAGATAACCCCGTGGTAAATGCTTTTGCTTTACCTGGTGGTTATGTATATATTACTAGGGGATTATTGTCTCTAGCTAATGATGAAGCAGAAATTGCTAGCGTAATAGGACATGAAATAGCTCATGTTACAGCGAGACATACAGCTCAAAGGCATGCAAAATCAACATTATCAAGTGTTGGTTTGGATATATTAAATATTGTAGTTGGACAGCCAATTATCACGAATGCAGCCAGTATAGGGATTCAAGGAGCTTTGTCCGCATTTAGTAGGTCAGAAGAGCTTGAGGCAGATAAATTAGGTATAAGATATCTAATTAAGTCAAACTATGACCCAGGTGGATCTTATAGATTTTTAAATAGGCTAAATGAATTAACTAAAGTTACGTCAAAAAATGAAAGAGACTTTATTAGTTCAATTTTTTCTACCCATCCTAAAACTGTAGATAGAATTAAAGCTTCTATGGCAAATATTCAAAATAATCCATTAAATATAAGGAATAGAAATTTTTTTTTAAATGCTATAAATGGAATGGTTTATGGAGATAATTCTCAACATGGCATGATTAAAGATAATAATTTTTATCATCTAGATTTAAATTTTTCTTTTAAAACTCCAAAGAACTATCAAATTAATAATAATAATAATAATGTAATTGCTTTTAATGAAAATAAAGAAGTTGTTATTATTTTTGATGGATTAATTAATAATGAAAAATTATCTCTTCTCGAAATTGCAGAGTCTAACTATTCTAGATCTAGTATAAATGCATATAAAGAATTAATAATTGATAATCATACAGCTATTGTTTTTGAGGAAAGAAAAACGATCAAATATAAAGGTATTAATTATTTTAGAAAAACATATTTAATAAATTGGTTAAACAAAAGAGTTTGGAGATTTTCAATTTTAATTAATCCTCAATTAAGAAAAAAATATGAAAATGAAGCAGATGAAATTGCAAAAAGTATTCATGAATTAAGTGAAGATGAAAAAATTATTGGTAGACCAAATTTTATAAGTATTTATGAGACACATGAAGGAGATACAGCTGCAAAATTATCTAAAAATATGAATATAGATAAAAATCAATTAGAAATTTTTATGATAATGAATGGTTTAACTATTGATAGTGATGAACCATTACCTATTGGCACTATGGTTAAAATGATTGTAAACTAATTATTTGTTAATAAATTATACAATAGTGATTTTATCATTAGGGTTAAGTGTCTTTAATATTTCAGTAAAGTCATTAAGTTTTAAAGCAACACATCCGGCGGTTGCTTCATAACTATCTGTTGTTAAATGCATGAAAATTGCACTTCCTTTATGGGGTATTATTGGGTCTATATTATAATTTATAACAAGTAATAAGTCGTACTTATTATCTTTTCTATATAGGCTCTCTTTGTGATTATAATTTATTTTTATTAATTTATTGTAACTCGATTTTGTAGGGTCATCAGACCAAGCCATTTCTTTTTGTATGTTTATAATTTTAAATTTTGTATTTAAATCTGGTATTCGGTCGGTTCTTACAAATAAGTTACCAAATCCATAAGTACCAGAAGGAGTCTTTTTATCACCTTCTATTTTATTTTTAGTAAAACCATTTAATCCAACAGAACATTTATATTCTTTTTTGTTATAATTAAGAGAGTGCAGATTATTAACATAAATCATTATTTAAAGATTTAAATTAATTATAACAGGAGCATGATCGGATGGTTTTTCTAGAGATCTATGATAAGTATCAATTTCAATTGAACTCAGTTTATCAATAGCTAAGGGAGAAAGTAAAAAGTGATCTATTCTCAGTCCTTTATTTTGCTCAAATGCTCTACCGTAGTCCCAGTAACTCCAATTTGTTTTTTCTGGATATAAAGAACGCCATGCATCATAATAACCTAAATTAATAATTTCTCTAAATTTTGCTCTAGACTCTGGCTGAAATAGTGCGTCATTCCTCATTGACTCAGGGTTTGCAGCATCCCTATCTTCGGGGCAAATATTAAAGTCTCCACCTAAGATTATTATTTCTTCATTATGGAGTATTTTTTCGACGTGATTCTTAAACTTTGTCATCCATTCTAATTTATAAGAAAACTTATCTGTATTTATAGGGTTACCATTAGGTAGATAAATTGATGCTACTCTAAAACCACTATTTTTAGAATCAATCCAGCATTCTATATATCTTGCTTGTTCATCATCGCCATTATCATCTAAATTTGTTACAATGTCAGTTATTGGATGCTTGGATAGTATTGCCACGCCATTATAAGCTTTTTGACCTTTAAATATTAAATTATAACCTAAATCTTCTAGTTCTGAAGCAGGAATATCTTTATCCTGTGCTTTTAGCTCTTGTAAAAGTAACACATCAGGAGCTTGTTTTATAATAAAATCTTTGACGTGAGGTAGTCTAACTCTAATAGAATTTACATTCCATGTTGCAACTTTCATATTATGTTACCGAGAAAGATGTGCCACACCCACAACTAGAAGTTGCGTTAGGATTATCAATAGAAAAAGCTGCACCACTTAGGTCTTCTTTCCAAGTAATTTCTGAGCCAGCCAAATAAGTAAGTGACATATTGTCAGTAACCAATGTTGGTTTTCCACTTTTATCAATAGACGCTATGACATCATCTTCAAATGTTTCTTGATCAAATTTAAAAGAGTATGAAAAACCTGAGCAACCACCACCATCAACAGTTATTCTCAAAAAACCTTCGCCTTCATGTTTCTGAATATATTCTATTCTTTTTAAAGCACTATTAGATATAGTAAGATTTTGCATAAAAAACTCATAATTTATATAACATATATATATAATGTTAGTTCAAATTTATATAATTTCAAGTTATGTATATATATATTATCATAAGAAAGATATATTTTAATATGAAAAAATTAAGTTTATATAAAACAGAGTTTTCTAAAACTAAAGGTCGATATAATTTAGAAGATGAATCTTTATATAGAAATCCATTTATGAGAGATAGAGATAGGTTAATTCATTCGGCTGCATTTAGAAGGTTAGAACATAAGACGCAGGTTTTTGTTCAGCATGAAGGAGATAACTTTAGATCTCGCTTAACTCATACTATTGAGGTTGCACAAATAGCAAGAACAATTGCTTATCGTCTATGTTTAGACTCAGATTTAGCAGAAACAATTGCTTTGGCTCATGATTTAGGTCATACACCATTTGGACATGCTGGCGAAGATGCATTAAACAAATCGATGAAAGGTAAAGGTGGCTTCGATCATAATGCTCAAACATTAAGAATAGTAACTAAATTAGAAAAAAAATATGCTGACTTTGATGGTTTAAATTTAACATGGGAATCTTTAGAAGGTATTATTAAGCATAATGGTCCATTGTTAGGAAAAGTTCCCACAGTTATAGAAGAATATCAGAAATTTATAAATGTAAATAAGAAAAGTTTTGATTTAAATTTAGATAAATTTGCAGGTCCAGAAGCTCAAGTGGCTGCTATTGCCGATGATATAGCTTATTGTAATCATGATATAGATGATGGTTTAAGGGCAGGTTTGTTTGATTTGGAGTCATTAGAAAATATTGAACATGTTGCTAAAGTAATAAATTTTAATAGAACTAGATGGAAAGGCATTGAGAAAAAAAGACTTATTCATGAAACTATCAGACATCTTATAAATAATATGATTGAAGATGTAGTAAGTGAATATAAATTTATTATTAGTAGAAATAAATTTAACACTGTAGAAGATATAAGAAATCATAAAAATAAAGTAATTCGTTTTTCAAAGAGTATGTATGAAGATAACCAAAAGTTGAGGAAATTTCTTTTTGAAAAAATGTATAAACATACCATAGTAAATAGAATGACTTTAAAAGCAAAAAGTATAGTAGAAGAATTATTTAAGGCTTTTTCATGTGATATAACTATTTTACCTTTAGAATGGCGAAATATTGCTGAAAATTCAAAGTCTGACACTGAGCTTTATAGAACTATATCAGATTATATAGCCGGAATGACAGATAGGTATGCAGTAATGGAGCATAAAAGGCTTTATGATTTACATGGAGGTTGGACAGGTACTTCTTTATATGATAAGCGCGACCGGTAGTCTTTATTAACTAGAATGGATTAATCAGTGAATATTTTTGAATATATTAGAACAATAATAATCGATGTAGCTAAATCTCGTGGTATAGAAGATAATACAATACTTGATAAAATTACGGCTGAACCTCCAAAAGAAGAAATACATGGAGATATATCAACTAATATTGCACTTTTATGTTCAAAAAAGCTAAATTCTAATCCAAGAGCATTAGCAGAAAGCATAAAAGTTGTATTAAATAATAATATTTATATAGATAATGTTCAAATTGCGGGGCCTGGTTTTATTAATTTATTTCTTAACAAAAATATATTTTATGAGTGTTGTAAAAATGTTCTAAAAATTAAAAGTAAATATGGGAGAAGTAATTATGGTAAATATGAAAAGGTAAATATAGAGTATGTATCAGCTAATCCTACTGGCCCTATGCACATTGGACATGCAAGAGGGGCAGTATTTGGAGATTCTTTAGCAAACTTGCTTCAATATGTAGGGTATGATGTTACAAGAGAATATTACATTAATGATGCAGGGCAACAAATTATTAATTTAGCCAAATCTGTTTATATTAGATATATAGAAATTTTAACTAAAAAAGAAGCTATCTTTGATGAGGATTTATATCCAGGGGAATATTTAATAGCTGTTGCTAGAGAAATAATAGATATAGATGGAGATAAGTATCTTTCTATGAAAGAAGAAAGTTGGATACAAGTTTTTAAAGAATATAGTACTAATGCAATGATGAAAATTATTAAAGAAGATTTATCTTTAATTAATATTTATCACGATAATTTTGTTTCTGAAGAAAATATTAAATCAATTGGATTAATTGAAAAAGTAGTTCAATTATTGAATAATAATGGTTCAATATATGAAGGAGTGTTGGATGCTCCTAAAGGTCAAAAAAATGATAATTGGGAAAGTAGATCTCAACTTCTTTTTAAATCTACTTTATTTGGCGATGATTTGGACAGACCTTTAAAAAAAGCAGATAATACTTGGACATATTTTGCTGCTGATTCTGCATATCATTATGATAAATTTAAAAGAAATTATTCTTCATTAATTAATGTATGGGGAGCTGATCACGGAGGATATATTAAAAGAATAGAAGGAATTATAAAGTCTATTTCTAATTCTAAATTAAAATTTGATGTAAAATTATGTCAGTTAGTAAACTTAAATAAGGATGGAAAGCCAGTAAAAATGTCAAAAAGAGCTGGTAATTTTATTACTATGAGAAGTGTTATTGATTCTGTGGGTGCAGATGTATTAAGGTTTATAATGCTAACAAGAAAGAATGATGCACCCTTAGATTTTGATTTAGTTAAAGTTAAGGAGCAATCTAAGGATAATCCAGTTTACTATGTACAATATGCTAATGTTCGAATTAATTCTCTTTATGAAAAAGCAATAAATCAAGGTATAAATTTAAATGATGAATTAGATAATATTAATTTTGAACTACTTACTAACATTTCAGAAATTAATATAATTAAGCTCATAGCAAAGTGGCCTAGGCAGGTTGAAGCTGCTGCTAAAGCAAATGAACCTCATAGAGTTACATTTTATTTATATGATATGGCAAGTGCTTTTCATAGTTTGTGGTCATTAGGAAATGAAGATCCTGAGCTAAGATTTATTATTGAAGATAATATGGATTTAACAAGAGCAAGGTTATCATTAGCTGTAATGGTTAAAATAATTTTGTCATCTGGTTTGTCCATTATAGGAGTTAAACCAGTTGATAAATTATCTTAATATAGTTGAATGTAAATATGTTTAAAAAGATAATAGTAATTATTATTCTAACTATAATATGTGGACTAGCCTACAGATATCTATTTCCTTATTTTTTAAATAATAATGAAATTGTTTACATAGAGGGAGATAAAGAACCATATAAATTTAAACCTAAGGATACAGAAGGAAAAAGTTTTAATGGAGATTCCTTAAGAATATATGATATTACTCGCGAAAGGCTACTTCCAGATCAAGACATAAAGATTTTAGATAAAGCTTCAGATAATTTATCAAAAATAGATAATGAAAATCAAATAACAGAAGGTGAGAATACAATTCTAACAAATAGTATCTATTTACAACTAGGTTCATTTAAAACGTTAGAAAAGGCAAAAAGTTTCATAAATACTTTTAAAGAAAAAAATTTCCAAATAACTAATAACTTAAAATTAAATATTATTTCAGCCGATATTCCTGAAAGAGGTACCTATTATAGGGTAAGATTAGGTCCATTTAATAATAATAAAGAAATCTTTGAATTATGTTTAGACCTTAAATTAGTAAATAATGAGTGTTTAATAGTTAAGGATAAATAATATTTTATGACAAATAAAAAAAGTGTAATAGTGGGAGTTTCCGGTTTAAGTTTAACAAATGATGAAAAAGATCTTTTAAAAAAATACTTACCACTTGGAGTAATATTATTTAGTAGAAATATTAAAAATAATAGACAACTATTTGATATTACTTGTGAAATTAAGGATATATTGGGTAATTATAGTTTAATTTTGATTGATCAAGAAGGGGGTAGGGTACAGAGATTAAGAAAACCTAATTGCACTAACTATCCAGCAGCAAATATTTTTGGTAAATTAGCAAAAATATCTATTAAAGATGCTGTGAGAGCTACTTATTTAAATTATTTACTTTTGGGTACTGACCTTACAAAGGTTGGAATTAATGTCAATTGCGCTCCTTGTTTAGATGTAAAAAGTTCAAATACCCATGAAGTCATAGGGGATAGAGCTTTTTCCTCAAACCCTAAAATAGTTTCACTTCTTGGTGAGGCGGCTTGTAAAGGATTAATTAAATCAGGAGTTTTACCAGTTATTAAACACATTCCAGGACATGGAAGAGCAGAATCAGATAGCCATTTATCATTACCTATTATAAAAGATAAAGTAATATCCTTAGATAAAAGTGATTTCCTTCCATTTAAGAAGTTGTCAAATATGCCAATGGCTATGACAGCACATATTTTATACAAAGATATTGATAATAAGTGGCCAATTACTCAATCTAAGATAGCTAACAAATTTATTAGGCAGAATATTAAATATAAGGGCATTTTATTATCCGATGATATTGATATGTTAGCTTTATCAGGTTCAATTCAAGATAAAATGAAGTCTATATATGAAGCCGATTATGACATCATACTGCATTGCTCAGGAGATATAAATACTACTGAATTAGTTCTAAGAAATGGAAATACTGTTAGTAATGATTTGTTAAGTAAAATTAAGGCTAATACAGATAGACTTATTAAAAGTAATAATGCAATTGATCTATCTCTATGTAAAACAGAATTAAATAATTTTTTAAAAAGTATCTAAATTACAATTTTAAGTAAAATATTCTATATGTTGTGCTTAAATCTGGTATATTTGTATATATTGTGTTATTAAATTAATAAAAATATTATATTTTTAAGGTAAAAGATGGAAGAAATAAAGCATAATATTGAAGATAATGTATTAAATGATCCTGAAATAATAGAAAATGCTCTTGATACCGAAGTTTTATTATTAAATATAAATGGTTACGAAGGTGCTATAGATCTTCTTTTAGATTTAGCAAGAAAACAGAAAGTTGATTTATCGAGTATATCTATACTTGAATTAGCGGATCAATACTTAGAATACGTAAAAAATGCTAGTAAACTAAATTTAGAATTAGCTTCTGATTATTTGGTTATGGCTGCTTGGCTAGCTTTTTTAAAATCAAAAATCTTACTTCCTGATGAAGATGAAGAGGAAATTACTGGTGAAGAACTCTCCCTAGCATTAAAATTACAGCTAAGTAAGCTTCAAGCAATGAGAGATGCAGGAAAAAAGCTTTTTCAAAAAGATTTATTATATATAGACCGTTTCCCTAAAGGAATAATCTCAAAAGAAGTTAAAATTATTAATATAGAGGATAATACTAATTTAAATGATCTTTTATTTTCTTATAGTAATATTATAAGAGGTAAAAGCTTAATGGATTATGAGCCACCTGTTAAAAAACTAGAAACCATTGAATCTGCGTTAAAAAGACTTAACAAACTATTAAATAATGAAAAGGATTGGCAGCAATTATCATTATTTCTTCCAGAGGATTTAGAAGTAAATGATAAAGTTTATAATAGCTCAGTTTTAGCGGCCACATTTTCAGCTACATTAGAGTTAGCAAAGAAAGGTAAGGTGGAAATTAGACAAATAAATCCTTTCGGAGAAATCTTCATAAGAAATAAAATGGAAAATAGTTAGTTATGAATAATGAGTTATTAATAAAAGTTGCTGAAGGTATAATTTTTACAAGTCAGAGCCCAATAAGTATAAAAGATTTGGAGAAAAGATTGCCTGATTGCAAAGATATAAATGCATTAATTAGTTTTTTAATAGACAAATATAAAGAAGGTGGGTTTATCTTAGAAAAAAATGGAGAAGCATTAGCATTTAGAACTTCAAGTAGTATCGCGGATCATATGAAGATTGAGAAAACAATTCAAAAAAAATTATCAAAAGCAGCTTTGGAAATACTTTCAATAATTGCTTATCATCAACCTATTACTAGGGCAGAAATTGAAGACATGAGGGGGGTTAGTGTTAGCCAAGGGACGCTAGAAGTACTTTTAAATAATAATTGGGTAGAACCTAAAGGACATAAAAATATACCTGGTAGACCTTCTACATGGAGAACTACAAAATATTTTCTTGATCATTTTGGTTTAGCTTCTTTAAAAGACCTTCCAGGATTATCTGAACTTAAATCTGCAGGTTTACTTGCTAGAAACACGAGCCCATCAGTACTAAATAGAGATAATATATCTGATCTATAATACTTTCTAAATCAATTAAATTATTTTTTTATAGGAATCTTATTTTTTTCTGATATTATGATGCGAATAAGTATCACTCTCATTAATTTGTTTATTTTTATTTAAGGAATTAAATGAAATATATTAATATATTTTTGATTATCATATTATCTATTTTTTATACTGCTAAATGTTGGTCAAATCAGGTTAACCTATATTCTGCTAGAAAAGAGCATTTAATTAAACCCTTAATAGATTTATTTGAATATGAGACAGGAATAAAAGTAAATTTAGTTACAGCTAAATCTTCACAGTTACATCAACGCATATTGCGAGAAGGTAAAAATTCTCCTGCAGATGTATTACTTACTTCAGATGCTGGTAATTTGTGGAAAGCGACTGACGAAAATTTTTTTCAACCTATTTACTCAAACTTACTTGATAAAAGGATAAAACCAAAATTTAGAGATGAAAATAATTTATGGTTTGGACTAAGTTTAAGAGCAAGAATTATAGTTTATTCATTAGACAGAGTCAAAAAAGAAGAACTTAAAGGGTATGAACATCTTTCTAACCCAATTTTTAAGAATAGAATATTAATTCGTTCGTCTAGTAATGTATATAATCAATCTTTGATTGCTCATATGATTAGTAAGTATGGAGATGAAAAAGCAGAGTTATGGGCTAAAGGACTAGTAAATAATTTTGCTAGAGACCCTGCTGGTGGTGATAGAGATCAAATAAAAGCTATAGCTGCAGGTATAGGAGATATAGCAGTAGTAAATTCATATTATATAGTTAATATGTTAAATTCAGATAATAAAAGTATATTTAATTCTTTAGGTATTTATTTTCCTAGTGATAAAAAAATGGGCACACATTTTAACATTAGTGGGGCAGGATTATTAATTAATGCTCCTAATCCTGATAATGGAAAGAAATTGATTGAGTTTTTAACCAGTGATAAAGCACAACTCATTTATGCTCATAATAATTTTGAATATCCTGTAATTGATAACATTGAAATACCAGAAAACCTTAAAATGCTAGGTAAATATGAAGAAGATTCTACAAATATTTATGAATATGGAAAATTATCTTTTAAAGCAATTAAACTTGCAGATAGAGTAGGATGGAAATAATTATAATATATATATGATTATTATAATTATTATTTATAATTATTGAATGTTTATTTTTTTTAAAAACAGTTGGGCCTATTTATCTATAATACTAAGTTTAATTGTTATTCTTCCAATTATAATTATATTGTTTTTTCTATTTTATTCAGGAAATGATACGTGGACGCATTTAAAGGATACAGTATTAACTACCTACGCTATAAACTCTTTTATTTTATTAGTATTTTCTGCAATAGGAACATTAATTATAGGAACGTTATCAGCATGGCTTGTTGTCATGTTTATATTTCCATTTAAAAAGTATATAGAATGGTTATTAGTCCTTCCATTAGCTATTCCATCCTATGCCTTAGCTTATGTTTACTCTGATTTATTAAACTATGGTGGTTTTTTAACAACATTATTATCATTTATATTCTTTACTGAATTTAATACTATAAATTTTTATTCAATATATGGGGGCATATTTGTATTTATATTTAGCTTATATCCGTATGTTTATCTTTTAGCTCGGCAAGCTTTTATTGCACAGTCTGGAACATATATTGAAGTAGCTAAGGTATCAGGACTTAGTATGTTATCAATATTTTATAAAGTTGCAATTCCATTGGGAAGACCTGCACTAATTGGAGGGGTTATGCTCGTTATGATGGAAACATTGGCTGATTTTGGGGTCGCTGATTATTTAGGAATTGAAACTTTTACTAAAGGAATTTATAAGGCTTGGTTTAACTTAGGTGATATAGTATCAGCTGGAAAATTATCTATTATTTTACTAATTTTTATATCTTTCATAATTTCAATTGAAAAATTTTTTAGAGGCAAATCTGAATTTACTAATGATGTTAGAGCTTTAAGAAATTTAAAATATAATAAACTCAATACGCTTATAGGAATTATGGCTTTAGTTATATGCGCTATACCTGTAATTATAGGTTTTATTATACCTTTTGTTACTCTTATTAATTGGGCTATAGGTAATATCAATAATATTAATATATATAATTTTTTTAATTTAGTTTTTTCTTCTTTTATGCTTGCTTTAGTAGCATCTATTATATGTATCATATTTGCAATTATAATTATTTACGGTGTTAGGACTAATAAAAAAATTGCTAGTCCTTTTGCTAGATTAGCTAGCTTAGGGTACTCAATACCAGGAGCAGTTGCAGCAGTTGGAGTTTTAATACCTTTAGCTTGGCTAGATAATTTAATTAATAGTATTTCATTAAGTTATTTTGAGACTTCTTTTGGCTTAATATTAACTGGATCATGGTTTGCATTATTATTTGCATACCTCGTAAGATTTTTAGCTTTATCAATGAATTCTGTAGAAAGTTCTTTTATAAAAATTCCAAAGTCTTTAGATTATGTTGCAAAAGTATTAGGTTCATCTAATAGTAAGATTTTAACTAAGGTAAATGCTAGAATAGGTTTTGGAGGTATATCATTAGGTTTATTAATAGTATTTGTTGACGTACTTAAAGAATTACCTGCAACTATGATACTTAGGCCATTTGGTCTCAATACCTTAGCTATAAAGGCTCATGAATATGCTATAGATGAAAGACTGGGAGATGCTTCTATTCCACTTCTTGCAATTATTGTAGTTTGTTTGATACCTTTATATATTTTATCCAGACGAATTAGATAATAACCTTGAAGCTTAATATAGAAATAAAATATGAAAAATAATTTAAAAATTACTAATTTATCTCATAAGTATAAAAATGGGAAATCTATAAAGAATTTAAATTTAGAAATTCGCTCTAACGAGGTGGTATGTATTCTTGGCCCAAGTGGTTCTGGAAAAACAACTTTATTAAGACTAATTGCTGGCTTTGAAGATCCAAACGATGGAGAAATAACAGTTGGTAAAACTATAGTCTTTGGAAGTAAATATGTCCCTACTGAAAAAAGAGCAATAGGTATGTTATTTCAGGATATAGCATTATTTCCACATTTATCTGTAAAAGATAATATAGGCTTTTCCTTAGCTAAAAATAATAAATATATGCCCACTATAAAAAAATTACTTAAAAAAATAGGTTTAGAAGGATATGAAGATAGGTTTAGTAGCTCAATTTCTGGAGGTGAACAACAGAGAATTGCTTTAGCTCGAGCCCTTGCAAATAATCCTGATGTAATGTTATTAGATGAACCTTTTGGTTCTTTAGATAGTTCTTCAAAATATGATATTGCTGTAGACATAATAAAAGTTTTAAAAAAGTCAAAAACCCCAACTATAATGGTTTCTCACGATGCTCAAGAAGCTATGAGATTGGCGGATCGAATAATTGTTATGTACGATGGAGGTATAATAGATGAAGGAATACCTAAAGACTTATATTCTAGTCCAAAACATCCTTTTTCTGCTAAATTAATCGGTCCTACCTCTAGTTATATATTTAAATCAAAAAATGGAATTTTACATACTCCATTTGGAAATATTGATGTTAAAACAAGTAAAAATGTTGAGTTTGAATTAATTATTAGGCCAGAGGCATTTACGTATTCTAAGAATAGTAAGAAATCTTTCTCTATTAATATAGTTAAATATAGATATTTAGGTCTTTTAACAGAGATAAATATTTCTGTTGGCAAAGGAAATCAGAGTATAAAATTTTTTATATTTTCAAATATTTTAGATAAAGTATTATTAAATAAAAAAATATTATTTAATAAAGAATGGGCTTTTGTGTTTCCTATTAAATAAATAAGGTATATACATAATATATTATAGCTTATATCAAATTGATAAAAAGGAGGAATTTTTATGAGTATTGGAATTTGGCAAATTGTTTTAATATTGGCAATCGTATTAATTTTGTTTGGTGCGGGAAAATTACCACGAGTTATGGGCGATGTTGCAAAAGGAATAAAAAACTTTAAAACTGGTATGAAAGAGGAAGAAGGTTCTGAAGAATCTAGTAATAACGAAACAGTTTCAGTTTCAAAAGAAAAAGATAATACTAAAGACTCTAAAACTAGTTAATATTTTTTACTAGGTCTATGAGAGGACTGATATGCTTGATATAGGTTGGACAGAAATATTAGTTATAACTGTCGTGGCATTATTTATAGTAGGGCCTAAGGATATCCCTAAGGCTCTTAGAACCGTTGGTATATGGATAGGTAAGCTAAAATCTTTGTCTCGCGAGTTCCAAAATACTGTTGAAGATGCAGTAAGGGAATCTGAATTGGATGAAGTAAAAAAACAGATAGAGTCAGCAAAAAATGATTTTACAAAAGATATGACCGAAACAATAGATTCTGAGGGGGAACTAACAGAAATGCTTAGGGGAGTAGATGTTGTTGATAAAGAAAAATCTCATAAAAGTTCCGCATGGCCTATTCCTTTGAATGAAAAGAATAAATCAGAAAATAATAATATTGATAAGAATGATATAGATAATAATAGTGTTAAAGAAATAGATAAAAATTTAGATAAAGATAGTTCAACAACTTAACAATCCTAAGATTTAAAATGACCAATAATTTAGATGATGATAGTGTAGAAAATTCGAAGGCACCTTTAGTATCTCACTTAATAGAGTTAAGAGATAGACTTAAATGGGCTGTAATAGCTTTTTTTATAGCATTCTTAATTTCTTATTTTTTTGCAGATTATATATATGGCTTTTTAGTAAAACCTTTAAAACTTACTTATCAGGATATGGGTTATGAAAACCCTAGGATGATTTATACAGGTTTGACGGAGGCTTTTTTTACATATTTAAAAGTTTCTTTTTACACAGCTCTATTTATTTCATTTCCTGTTATTGCCTCACAAATATATAAGTTTGCTGCTCCAGGTCTTTATAAAAATGAAAGAAAAGCTTTTTATCCATTTTTAATTGCTACACCTGTACTTTTTGCACTAGGTGCTGCCTTGGTATATTATTTTATATTTCCTCTGGCTTGGAAATTCTTTTTAGGATTTCAAACAACAGGCCTAGAAACTGGCTTAGCTATAGAATTAGAGGCAAAAGTTAATGAATATTTATCTTTAGTTTTAAAATTAATGTTTGCGTTTGGTTTAGCTTTCCAATTACCTGTGGCTGTATCTTTGTTAGCTAGAGCTGGCTTAGTTACATCTAAAGGGATGAGAGAAAAAAGAAAGTATGCATTTGTTGGTGCTTTTGCTTCAGCCGCTATATTAACTCCACCTGATTTAATTAGTCAGGTTGGATTGGGTATTCCTATAATTATACTATATGAAATTTCTATAAGATTAGCTTATTTAATGGAGAAAAAAAGAATTAATAATGATGAAGATAATTCTAATGATCCAGATGATAATGATAGTTCAAATAATGATAGTATGCAGAATAATACTATGGATGATGATATAGAAGATATTCCTGAAACTGATTTTACAGAAGACTAAGGATTAGCATGCACGATATTAAATGGATTAAAGATAATATTAATATTTTCGATAAAGCTATGGAGAAAAGAGGGATTGCTAGTATTTCGAAAAGTGTAGTTAAATTATATGATGAATATGTTGATTTAATTGCAAAATTACAAAATTTTCAAAATGAAAGAAATACTTTATCAAAAAATATTGGAATTAAAAAATCTAAAGGTGAAGATGCTTCAGATGAGATAAAAGGAGTTTCAGATATAAAATTATCTATTTCAACATATCAAGAACAGAGCAATTCATTACAAAATAAAATTCAAAAGATGTTAGAAGTAGTTCCTAATTTACCATCTGAGGATACTCCAGTAGGAAAAAATGAAAATGACAATATAGTAATAAAAGAGTTCGGAGAAATTCCAAATTTTAATTTTAAACCTTCTGCGCATGACGTCTTAGGATTTAATTTGGACATGATGGACTTTAATAAAGCTGCTGAAATGTCAGGGTCAAGGTTTGTAATATTAAAAGATAAGCTAGCATTACTTGAAAGAGCTTTATCAAACTTTATGTTGAATACTCATACTCAAAATCATAATTATATCGAAGTAAATCCTCCTACTTTAGTCAGGGATAATGCTTTATATGGTACAGGGCAATTACCTAAGTTTGATGAAGATTTATTTCAAGCTTCAACTGGTCATTGGCTTATTCCTACTTCGGAAGTTCCTCTTACTAATATTGTAGCAAATGAAATACTCCATAATGATGATTTGCCTTTAAGATATACTGCATTAACAAGCTGTTTTCGGTCTGAAGCTGGTTCTGCTGGCCAAGATACAAAAGGAATGATTAGATTGCATGAATTTAAAAAAGTTGAATTAGTTTCTATAGTTGAAGCAAGTGAATCTAATAAAGAGCATGATAGAATGTTAGCTTGTGCAGAAGATATACTTATAAAATTAAAACTTCCTTATAGAACTGTAATTCTATGCACAGGAGATTTAGGATTTTCTGCATCGAAAACTTATGATATAGAAGTTTGGCTTCCTTCACAAAATAAATATAGAGAAATATCTAGTGTTTCAAATTGTAAAGATTTTCAAGCTAGAAGAATGAAAGCAAGGGTAAGAAATGATAAGAATAATATTGAATCTTTACATACTTTGAATGGATCAGGAGTAGCTGTAGGAAGAGCACTTTTGGCTATATTAGAAAATTATCAAAACGAAGACGGAAGTGTAAATATTCCTGAGGTATTACAACCTTATATGAATGGCTTAACTAAAATTAATATTAATAATTAGAATGAAAAAAAATCCATTAATATTTATTACTAATGATGATGGTCCATACACAAAAGGTTTAGATAAACTTATAAGTATTGTGAGAGAAATAACTAACAATTATTTAATAGTTGTACCTAAAGAAAATAGATCTGGTTATGGGCATTCTATAACAATTACAAAGCCAATTAGGTTAAATAAAGTTAATAGCAATATGTATCTTTGCGATGGTACTCCCACTGATTGCGTCATGCTTGGTCTTTATACAATATTAAAAAATAAAAAACCTGATTTATTAATTTCTGGTATTAATATGGGAGAAAATTTAGCTAATGATATTACTTATTCAGGAACTGTATGTGCAGCTTTAGAAGGAGCCTTAAGAAATATTAAATCTATAGCTTTATCAAAAATATTACCAAAAGATAATTTAATTGATGACTGGTCTTCAATAGATATATATCTAAAAAATATTATTTTAAATATTTTTAATAATAAAATAAATAGTAAGCATTTTTTTAATATAAATTTTCCTAATATTAATTATAAAAATATAGTTGATATTAAAATTACTACACTGTCCACGAGAAAACCTATGGGTAAGTTTATATCTAGAAAAGATGCAAAAAATATTCCATATTTTTGGTTAACAACAGATAGATATTCTCCTAATATTCATAAAAAAGATAGCGACATATGGGCAATAGAGAATAAATATATATCAATAAGCCCATTAAATACTACTATGGCAGAAATAAAAGATTTAAAATTTTATAAGGCTAAATTTGAAAAAAATTAACGAGCTAGATAATCAAAACTTAATGATGCTCTTAGAACTTAGAAAGAGTGGAATATTAGATGATAGAATATTTAATGCTATAACTTCCTTTTCTAGAAAAATGTTTCTACCTGATAATTTAAAGGGTTTCTATAAAGAAGATATAGATTTAAAAATCTTTTCAAATGTAATTTCTTCAAGAACTAGTGATATTGCTAAAATGCTTTTTTTGGGTGTATCAAAAAATAGTAATACTAGAAATGTACTGGAAATAGGAACAGGTTCTGGTTGGCTAACTGCTTTATTATCAAAAATATATCAGCGTGTTTATACAATTGAAATAAACAAACAAGCATATCAGTTTTCTAGTAATATTTTAAAAAATATTTCTAATAAAATATCGTATAAATATGGAGATGGAAAGAAAGGTTGGATTGAAGCAGGTCCATTTGATGCTATATATATTGATTGTTTAGTGGAAGATGAGCCAAAATTTTTATATTCAAATTTAGCTGGCAAAGATGGTGTCGTTATCTTAGTTAAGGATTATAGTGGTAATCAATTTTATTCATGCTATTCACCAAAAGCAAAAGATATATTATATAAATCAACTTATAAGGTAAGTAGGGATAAAATAATATAGATGAAATTACTATGAATAAAACATTCTTAATTTTAATAACGCTATTAATATTTCTAACTAGCTGCACTTCTAAGGATTATTTAGCTCCTGTAATTAATAAAAATAATATTATAGATAAACCCGCTAGTGGTGAGAAAATTATAACTGTATATGAGGGTGACAGCCTTTATTCTATTTCTAAAAGAGAAGGAGTTTCTATTAGATCAATCATCCAAGCTAATAAATTAGTACCTCCATTTACTTTATACCAGGGTGATAAAATAATAATAGCTGAGCCAAAGGTGCATATAGTAAAGAAAGGTCATACCTTATATGATTTATCAATCTGTTATGATGTAAGTATTTCTGAAATAATGAAAATGAATCAATTACATAAAAATGATACAATATATGAAGGGGATAAATTATTTATTCCTATAACTCCAAATAATATTCAAACTAAATGTAATAATATAAAAAAAATTAAAAATCGTAGAAATGTAAATTTAGATAAAGAAACTTCAAAACCAAATAAATTTTCATATATGTGGCCAGTTAAAGGTAAAATTATTTCAAAATTTGGATTATTAGCTAAAGGTTTAAGGAATGATGGTATAAATATTTCTGCAGAAAAAGGTAAACCTGTAATAGCAATAGAATCTGGTAAGATTGTGTATGCTGGAAATGAGATACAAGCATTTGGAAATTTAATACTAATAAAACATAATAACAATAAAACCTCGGCTTATGCCCATTTAGAAAAAATAAATGTTAAAAAAGGTGATTCTGTTAATAAAGGTCAAGTAATAGCATCAGTTGGAAATAGTGGAAAGGTATCTACACCACAACTGCATTTTGAAATAAGAGATAAAAATGGCCCATTAGACCCTATGAAATACTTACCCAGTAACTAAATTTTTACTTTTAATTTTCCAGCTAAATCTTGAATAAATTGCCAGGCAACTCTTCCAGATCTGGATCCTCTTGTTACTGACCATTCAATAGCTAACTTGTTAAGCTCATTAACATTTATTTCAAATTTAAACTCATCTGCGTAACTTTTAACTATTTCTAGGTAATTATCTTGTGAACATTGATAAAACCCTAACCAAAGTCCAAATCTATCAGATAATGAAATTTTTTCCTCTGCACTTTCAGATGGAGAAATTGAAGTAGAGCTTTCATTTTCAATCATAGATCTAGGCATTAAATGCCTTCTATTAGATGTTGCATAAAATAATATATTTTTAGATTTTTCCATTATTCCACCATCTAGTATAGTTTTTAAAGATTTGTATGTTGTTTCATTATTATCAAAAGATAAATCATCGCAAAATATTATAAATTGATGCTTTAATTGTTGTAGCTCAGTGATTAATTTTGGAAGACTATTAATATCATCTCTATAAATCTCAATTAGTATTAATCGTTTATTAAGAGTATTTTTACAAATCTCTTTATGAACTGATTTAATTATTGATGATTTTCCCATACCGCGAGCCCCCCATAATAATACATTATTTGCTGAATAGCCCTCTGAAAACTGCATAGTATTATCTAATAGTATTTTCTTGGTATGATCTATACCTTTTAATAAACTTAAATTTACTGCATTTATATTATTAATTGGAATTAGGTGAAAGTTTTCTGCATCCCATAAATAACCATTAGCTTTTGTAATAACTAATTTATTTTTAGTTTTTGAGTTGCTAATTTCCTCGAGAGCTTTTGTAGCTCTTTCTATTAAGGGTAAAATATTCTTATCCAAAATCATTTTTTTTCCAATAACTTAAGAAGATTAATAGTTTTTGTTGCAATAATATAGTATTTAATATTTATTACGGTAAACCTTCATTATATTCTTTGCAATATATGGTTTAAAGGTTATATAATTTTTTTATTGAAGGAGTTAACATGTTTATTTCAGAGGCAATGGCACAAGGTGCATCAGGAGGATCTGGGTTTCTAATTCAAATTGCTCCATTAGTTTTGATATTTGCAGTTTTTTATTTTTTACTTATTAGACCTCAACAAAAAAAGATGAAAGAGCATAGAGCTATGGTTGATTCTTTGACTAAGGGAGATAAAGTAATTACGGCTGGTGGTTTAATGGGAACAATTGATAAAATTATTGATGACAGAATTGTTTCTGTTCAAATAGCAGAAAATGTTAAAGTTAAGGTTGTAAGATCAACTATAACTGAAGTAATATCTGATCAGAAATCAGTTCAGAAAAAATAAAGATTATATTAATTTTTTTTAGGGTTTTATATGCTTATTTTCGAAAATTGGAAAAAAATACTTATTTTGTTTGTTAGCATTTTTGCTATTTCTTTTTCTATGCCTAATTTTATTTCTAAGGACAATTTACCAAGTTTCTTGAAATCAGGAGAAATAAGATTGGGCCTTGATCTCCAAGGTGGTTCTTATTTATTGTTAGAAGTGGACTCAGACAGTTTGCAAACGGACAGGCTAAATTCTGTTGCTGACGAACTAAGAATTTCGTTAAGAAACGCTACTTCACGAATAGGTTATACAAATTTATCTGTAGCAGGTACTAATTTAACATTTTCTTTAATTGAGGAAAAAGACTTAGAATTTATTAAAGAGATTATTTTAAATATAGATAATACACTTGTAGTAAATGATGAAGTATATAGCTCAATTAAAGTATCATTTTCTGAAGAAAAAATTAAAGAAATAAAAGACTATGCAATTTTACAATCTATTGAAATTATTAGACGTAGAGTGGATGAAGTAGGAACTAATGAACCTATTATTCAAAGACAAGGTGAAGATAGAATATTAGTTCAACTTCCAGGTCTAGATGATCCTGAGAGAATAAAAAGATTACTAGGTAAAACTGCTAGGATGAACTTTAGAATGGTAAATGAAACGGCAAGTATAGATGAAGCTATGTCAGGTAGAGTTCCACCAGGATCAGATTTATTATTTGAGATAGACCCTAGAACGGGTGAAAAAAGTATACCTTATATTATTTATAAACGAATTGGTGTATCTGGTGATCAATTGGTTGATGCTAACCCAAGTATGGATCAATATAATCAACCTGTAGTCAGTTTAAGGTTTGACTCAACTGGTTCTAGGAAGTTTGGAGATTTAACTTCAAAGAATGTGGGAAAAAGATTTGCAATTGTTTTAGATGGTGAAGTTATTAGTGCTCCTGTAATAAGAGAAGCTATTACCGGAGGTAGTGGACAGATATCAGGTAACTTTACTTTTGAAACTGCTAGTGATTTAGCTGTTTTATTAAGAGCTGGTGCATTACCTGCTCCTTTAACTATTTTAGAAGAACGTTCTGTAGGTCCTTCACTGGGTAAAGATTCAATAACCGCTGGTATGTATGCAGCAATTATTGCTATTATTTTAGTAATAATATATATGCTAATAATTTATGGAGCTAGATTTGGAATTACTGCAAATATTTCATTAATGATAAATATTTTATTGATACTAGCCTTATTAGGTGTTTTAGATGCAACTCTTACATTACCTGGACTTGCTGGAATAGCCTTAACTATAGGTATGGCAGTAGATGCTAATGTTCTAATTTTTGAGAGAATTAGAGAAGAGTCTAGAGCTGGAAGGTCTAATATTGGGGCAATAGATAACGGATTTAAAGAAGCTTTTAGAACAATTGTAGATGCCAATATTACTACACTTTTAGCAGCAATAATACTATTTCAGTTTGGCTCAGGTCCTGTTAAAGGTTTTGCAGTTACCCTGGCATTAGGTGTTTTAACTACTATGTTTAGTTCATTATTATTAAGCAGAGGTATTATAACTATTTGGTATAATAGATACAGGCCAGATAGTTTAAATATATAATTTAGGAGAATTTTTAAGTGTTAAGATTGATATCTGACAATACTACGATTAGGTTTATAAGATTAAAAACTTTTTCTTTTTCTTTATCAGCTATTTTTTCTATTTTAGCTATATTATCTGTTTTATTTATTGGATTAAATTTTGGTATAGATTTTAAAGGAGGTATTCTTCTAGAAGTGAGAACTGATGAAAGAATTAGTATTTCTGATATTAGAAGAGAAGTTTCTAATCTAAATATAGGCGAAGTCTCAATTCAAGATTTTGGGGCGAAGTCAGATTATTTAATAAGGGTTGAAAGACAAGCGGGGTCTGATGATGCGCAACAAATAGCTGTAGAGGCTCTAAAAGGTGCATTAAATAAAAAATTTAATGATGATATAGAATATAGAAGGTTAGAATATGTTGGACCAACTGTTAGTAAGGATTTAATATCTGATGGAGTGATGGCTATCTTATTTGCTATTATAGCTATGTTGGCATATATCTGGTTTAGGTTTGAATTACCTTTTGCCATAGGAGCAATAGTAGCATTATTGCATGATGTTATTCTTACTTTAGGAGTATTTTCTGCACTAGGTCTTGAATTTAATTTATCTACTGTCGCAGCGATATTATTAATTATAGGCTATTCTATGAATGATACTGTTGTAGTTTATGATAGAATTAGAGAAAATTTAAGAAAATTTAAGAAAATGGAATTAAAAGAATTATTAGATAAAAGCATAAATGAAACTTTATCTAGAACTATAAATACAACTATAACAACTATGTTAGCCTTAGGAGCATTGTATTTAATTGGAGGGCAAATTATATCAGACTTTGCTTTTGCAATGTTGTGGGGAATAATAGTAGGGACTTATTCTTCAATATTTATTGCTTCAACAATACTTGTGTATTTAAATATAAGAAGAAGTAAGGAATCTGAAAGCTAATATTTTATGGACTTAGAATTATATCCTAAAAATAATGCTCCACAAATTGAAGGCTATGGTAAGGGGTATATTAAAGTTTCAGGAAATAAAATTTATAATAATTTATTATTTTTGCAGGATAACTATATAGAGCTTGATAAATTATCAAATGAAGATAACAAAGTTATTATAAAAAATAATATCAAGCATCTTAATCCAGAGCTAATAATATATGGTTCATTAAAAGGATTAGGTTATGAATCTGAAATGTTATCTTTTCTTAAAACGTTAAATATACCAATTGAAGTTATGCAGATAGGCCCAGCATGCAGGACTTGGTCAGTTTTGATAGGGGATGGCAGGAGCATTGCTGCTATTATAGAACCAGCTTGAATAACTATGATGATCTTAAAATAATTAAAAAGGAACTAAAATTAATTTCTTATCATTCGTATATAGCTACATTTTTTACAAATTATGAATATCGCAATAAATTACTATTAATAATTTTTATAGATTTAGAATTAATAAAAATTATAAGATCTAATTTAGATAAAAATATATTACTTACTAAGCTAGATTGGTGGAAAATATCTTGTCTAGAATCGATTGATGGTAAATATTATAGTGTTCCATCTTTAAGGTTGATAAATAAATATTTTAAGAATGATAGTTTTATAAAAAAAGAATTTTCTATATTAATTAATTACTTAATTAAATATTCGAATACAGTATCTTATAATAAAAAAATAAAATTTTATTCAAAATATTTGTTAATTAAAAATAAAATAATTTTTTATATAATAAAGTCAAAAAGCTATAATTTAAATATAAAAAGGTCGTTAAATTTTTTAGCAATCTCTAAGAGTTTATCAGAACATAATAATAAAGAATTAAGTAATAAATTTTTTTATAAGGCAAAAAAAATTTGTAATAGACCAAATAAAAAATATTTAATATTATTCCTTTTAAATTCTAATAATTATTTTACTAAAAGTAATCTATACAAGAGAATATTTATTGTATTTAATAGAGGTTGGTAGAAAACTCTTTACTCCATAATTTTATTTCATTAATTGCTTTTATAGCTATTTTTTTTCTGTTTAATTCTTTTTTTTCCTTTTTATTTTTATAATTTTTAATAGAAATTTTTGGTATCAAGCCATAATTGATATTCATTGGTTGAAATAAATTTTTATCTCTAATTGTTGTTACATGTTCAATTAGTGAACCTAGGGCAGTTGATCTAGGTATTTGTATATTTTTTTTATTTAACTCTTCATATACTAAAAATCTTCCTGCTAAAAGACCCATGGCAGCACTTTCGACATATCCTTCTACACCAGTTATTTGACCTGCAAACCTTATATGTGATTGTTTTTTAAACCTAAGTTGTTTATCAAGAATTAATGGACTATTAATAAAAGTATTTCTATGAAGTCCACCTAATCTAGCAAATCTAGCGTTTTCTAAAGCAGGAATTGATCTAAATATTTCTATTTGATCTTGATATTTCATTTTAGTCTGAAAGCCTACAATATTGTAAAGCGTTGCACTTACATTATCTTGTCTAAGCTGAACTACAGCGTAAGGCTTCACATTTGTATGTTTATTGTTAAGTCCTATTGGTTTCATGGGGCCAAATCTAAGAGTATTTAGACCTCTATTTGATAATACTTCTATTGGAAGGCATGATTCAAAATAAGGGGTGTTTTTTTCCCATTCTTTAAATTCTGTATAATTGGCATTATTTAGTTTATTTACAAAGTCTATGTATTGATCCTTATTTAATGGGCAATTTATATAAGCAGCTTTATCACCTGATGTACCAATTTTATCATATCTAGATTGATACCAAGCAATATTCATGTCTATACTGTCTTTATATATAATAGGGGCTATCGCATCAAAAAAGGCTAAATTTTTATTATTAGTAGACTTAATTATATTTTCAGTAAGTTTAATAGAAGTTAGTGGGCCAGTGGCTACTATAGCTTTAACAGAATTATCTGGAAGATCTGTATATTCTTGATTAATTAAGTTTATTAATGGATGGGAAACTATATTATCATGTACAGACTTTGAAAATTCTTCTCTATCAACAGCTAATGCACCACCTGCAGGAATTTTATGTTTATCTGCAGACATCATTATTAATGATTTTAATTGTCTCATTTCTGCATGTAATAACCCTACAGCATTATTATTCATATCATCAGATCTGAATGAATTTGAGCAAACAAGTTCTGCTAGATGAGCTGTTTGGTGTGCATCTGTTTTAACCTTTGGTCTCATTTCATATAAGTCTACTTGAAGACCCATATTAGCAATTTGCCAAGCAGCTTCACAACCTGCTAAACCGCCACCAATTACAATTATTTTATTTTTTATACTCATGTGTAATAACTTTATTAATTATTTAAATATTTTTTTAAAAATTGGCCAGTATAACTGTTAATATTTTTAGTAATGCTTTCTGGAGTACCCATTGCAATTATATTTCCGCCTTTATCACCACCATCTGGGCCTAAGTCAATTATCCAATCAGAAGATTTTATTACATCAAGATTATGTTCAATAATAACTACTGTATTACCTTGATCAACTAGAGTATTTAGTACAAATAATAACTTTTTAACATCTTCAAAATGGAGTCCTGTTGTAGGTTCATCTAGTATATATAGCGTATTACCAGTTGCTCTTTTTGATAGTTCCTTTGATAGTTTAATTCTTTGAGCTTCTCCTCCAGATAAAGTTGTAGCAGCTTGTCCAAGCTTAATATAATTTAAGCCAACTTCTTCAAGGGTTTTAACCTTATTATATATGCTTGGTATAGATTTAAAAAATATTTTAGATTCTTCAATACTCATATTAAGTATATCATTTATATTTTTGTTTTTAATAAATATTTCTAAAGTTTCTCTATTATATCTTTTACCTTCACACACATCACATTTTACAAATACGTCTGGAAGGAAATGCATCTCAATCTTAACTATTCCATCGCCTTGGCACGCTTCACACCTTCCCCCTTTAACATTAAATGAAAACCTCCCTGGTTTATACCCTCTAACTTTGGAGTCAGTACTTTGAGCAAAATATTCTCTAATAGGTGTAAAAGCACCAGTATATGTTGCTGGATTTGATCTAGGTGTTCTTCCAATGGGAGCTTGATTTATTTCAACAATTTTATCTATATATTCTATCCCTTTTATATTTTTCAATCTTCCTATATTTAAATGTTTTTTATTATTTATTTCTTTTTCAAGTGCTGGAAGAAGAGTATCAATTATTAGAGATGATTTTCCGCTTCCAGATACGCCTGTAACACAAACAAAGTTTCCAAGAGGTAATTTTAAATCTATATTTTTTAAATTATTTGTACTTGCTCCTAATAATTCTATATATTTGTTAAAATTTTGTTTTCTTCTAGCATTAGGTATGGGTATTTTATTTCTTCCAGATAAATAATTACCTGTAAGACTTTTAGTGTTTTTTAGAATTTGTTTTGGCGTACCTTCAGCTATAATATTTCCACCATTTAAACCTGCTCCTTCGCCAATATCCACTATATAGTCAGAAGCTAACATTGCTTCTTCGTCATGTTCGACTACTATTACAGTATTTCCCAAATTTCTAAGGTTTTTTAGAGTTTCGATAAGTTTTATATTATCTTTCTGATGTAATCCGATTGAAGGCTCATCTAAAACATATAATATTCCTGTTAGACCTGAGCCAATCTGCGAAGCAAGCCTTATTCTTTGGCTTTCTCCTCCAGATAAAGTATTAGATTTTCTATTTAATGTTAAATAATCTAATCCTACATCAACCAAAAACTTTAATCTGAGTGATATCTCTTTTATAATAGGTTGAGCTATTTCCTTAAATTGAGTAGATAGGCTTTTTTCAATATTGTTGATCCAATTTTTAGCATAAGAAATTGTCATTTCAGATATCTCTGCTATGTCTTTTTTATAAATTTTTACAGATAAAGCTTTTTCATTAAGCCTTTTCCCTAAACATAATTCACATTCTTTTATTGATTCATATTTAGAATATTCATCTCTAAACCACTGATCAGTTGATTCTAATAATCTTTTTTCTAAGGAAGGGATAACTCCAATAAAAGGTTTCTTTATTGATATTTTTTCATATTCATTAAAAAAATCTATAACTATATCTTTATCTTTATTGCCAAATAATACTTGTTTTTTATGATTACCTGATAAATCTTGCCATTTTTGATCTAATGACATTCCATTAACCTTTGCAAGTCCTTGTAAGGCTTGTAAATAATAATTTTTCCCTTTACCGGACCAAGGCTTTATTGCCCCTTCATTAATACTTAGGTTTTCATTGGGTATTATAAGTTCTTCGTCGAAAAAGCTTTGTTCTCCTAGGCCGTCACATTTACTACAGGCACCTACAGGATTATTAAACGAAAATAATCTTGGTTCAATTTCATCAATCGTAAAACCAGATTCCGGACATGCGAATTTTGATGAATAGACACTTATGGTATTTGTTGATATATCCTCTACATATAATAGCCCTTCCGAAATGCTTAGACACGTTTCTATACTTTCAGCTAAACGCTGCTGTATATTATTATTAATAACGAGTCTATCAATAACGACTTCTATATTGTTCTTAGAGTTTTTATCTATATCGGGTATTTCGTTAATAGAATATAACATATTATTTAGTTTTATTCTCTGAAAGCCTTTTTTAATAAGCTCTAATATTTCTTTTTTGTGCTCTCCTTTTCTGTTTCTAACTATTGGCGCTAGCAAGTATATTTTACTTCCTTTGTTATTATGAATTATAGAGTCAACCATTTGTGAAATGCTTTGACTTGTTATAGCTTTACCTGTTGCCGGGGAATATGCTATTCCTACTCTTGCATATAAAAGTCTTAAATAATCATTTATTTCTGTAACAGTAGAAACAGTTGAACGTGGGTTATGTGATACTGACTTTTGATTAATTGCTATAGCTGGTGATAAACCTTCTATTGAATTTACTTTAGGTTTTTGCATTAATTCTAAAAATTGCCTCGCGTAGGCTGATAAACTCTCAACATATCTTCTTTGACCTTCAGCATAAATAGTATCAAAAGCAAGTGATGACTTTCCGCTACCTGATACACCAGTAAATACGATAAATTTATTTTTTGGAATATTTAAATTAATATTTTTTAGGTTATTTTCGCATGCGCCAGTAATTTTTAGAGTTTTATAATGATTAATATTTTTTTTATTTTTGGTCATTACGTTGCCTAAATTTATATTATATATTTAATATAAAGCAGTTGTATAAATTTATCGATTGTTGTGTTATATTATATATATAAAATTTAGGAAAGGAGCTTTTATGTCAGGAAGTATAAATAAAGTTATATTAATAGGAAATGTAGGACAAGATCCTGAAATAAGGTCTTTTCAAACTGGAGGTAAAGTTTGTAATTTATCCATAGCTACCAGTGAAAGATGGAGAGATAGAGAGAGTAATGAGCAGAAAGAAAGAACACAATGGCACAGGGTAGTAGTTTTTAATGAGAATTTAGTAAATCTAATAGAAAAATATGTAAATAAGGGCTCGAAGCTATATATTGAGGGGCAATTAGAAACTAGAAAATGGACAGACTCTTCAGGAGTCGATAAGTATGCTACGGAAGTAGTTTTAAGGAATTTTAAAGGAGAAATTACTTTTCTAGATTCTAGAGGTAATAATAATGAGAATCAAATTGAAAGTAATAATAACAATTTAAAACAAGAAGAAAATAATCAATTGAATCAAAGTGTTACAGAAAATTCTAATATTAATTCTGATATTGATGACGATATTCCATTTTAAATACATAATATTGATGATCTCTTGCTCTCACATACCAAATATAGTATAATTATATATAATTTATTGTATTAAGGAATATTAAATTGGCTGAACCTGAAGATCCCGATTTTCCTGAAGAAGAAAATAATAAAGATAGTTCAAATCCATTAGAAGAAGGTATTTTACCAGTTACTATTTCTGATGAAATGAGAAAGTCATATCTTGATTATGCGATGAGTGTTATAGTTAGTAGAGCACTTCCTGATGTCAGAGATGGATTAAAACCAGTTCATAGGCGTATTTTATATGCTATGAAAGAGGGAAATTATCATTGGAATAGGCCATATAGAAAATCTGCAAGAGTAGTTGGAGATGTTATGGGTAAATACCATCCTCATGGAGATAACGCTATATATGATGCAATGGTTAGAATGGCCCAGAATTTCTCTATGAGTTTAAAACTTTTAGATGGTCAAGGTAATTTTGGTTCTATGGATGGAGACCCTCCAGCAGCAATGCGTTATACAGAAGTAAGAATGGACCAAGCTTCAACCATGCTTATAGATGATATTGATAAAAATACCATTGATTTTCAGGATAATTATGATAATTCCACGCAAGAACCTAGTGTTCTCCCAGCAAAATATCCTAATTTATTAGTAAATGGGGCAGGAGGTATTGCTGTAGGAATGGCAACTAATATTCCTCCTCATAATTTAGGAGAGGTAATAGATGCCTGTTTAGCCATTATAAAAAATCCAAATTTAGATTCTGAAGAGCTCTTAAGTATTATTCCAGGCCCAGATTTTCCTACTGGAGCTCAAATTATTGGTAAAGCTGGAATAAAATCAGCCTTTGAAACTGGAAGAGGTTCGGTGGTAATG
>Ga0222718_10000712_pt1 | contig 34171 bp, 26 predicted proteins | sample C33_27DmetaG_FD_165045 | JGI IMG/M metagenome (GOLD analysis project Ga0222718, IMG submission 165045) | Estuarine water microbial communities from San Francisco Bay, California, United States - C33_27D | ecosystem: Environmental > Aquatic > Marine > Unclassified | place: USA: California...
ATCATCAATGGTCATAGCAACGTGGGTAAAACCACTATGGTGTTGTACCTCATGGTCAACGCTGCTATCCGTCACGATTGGAAGTGGGTGGTGTACTCATCTGAGAACCGCACAGCTGGTTTGAAGAAGACTCTTATTCAGTTCGCTATGAACAAGAACGTAACTTCTATGAATCACATGGAGCGCAAGCGGGCCTACGAATGGGTAGGAAAGCATTTCACGGTCATTAGCAATAAGCAGGTGTACAGCTACGGAGACATCATCGTGTTCCTTGAGAAGATCCTTCGCCAACAAGAGGTGGATGCTGTTTTCATTGACCCTTACAACAGCTTAAAGCTTGATATGGGTACTACGAACAAGAGTAGCCATGAATACCACTACGAAGCAGCTTCTGAGTTTCTTACATTCTCTACGGCAAACAACGTAGCCGTGTGGCTCAACATGCATGCCTTCAGTGAAGCTCAACGCCGTAAAGGTGAAGACGGTTTACCTACAGCGCCATACGCAGAGGATACTGAGGGTGGCGGTAAGTTCGTCAACCGTGCTGACTGCTTTATAACCATTCACCGAAAGGTTCAGCATCCAGACCATTCGCAACGTAGAATCACTGAGTTCCACGTTCGTAAGGTGCGAGATGTAGAGACAGGAGGACAGCCTACTGGCCTGGACGATCCTATCCGACTCGAAATGAATACATCTAGAACAGGATTTAGGGTCTGGCCTAAGCAAAGCTTGCTGTTTGAAGCTGTTGAATTGGAGGGTGGTGAGCAAGATGTAATAAATTTCCCGATTAATACGTCTTTTTTAACGGAATAGGCTGTAACTTTGCCTTAGTGAAGCGAAACAAAAGCGGGACACCGAGGAGAAAAACAGCCAAGAAGCGGTCTTTGGGAAAGTATAAAAGCGGGTTAGAAAAAACCTGCGCTGATCTTTTAGCTGAATCGGGGCTAAATTTTACCTACGAAACACATGAATACATGCTCGTAGATAAATTCAAGTACCCTGGCACATACTGGAAGATGACTGCTAAGCGGAAAGACCTGTCGAATCGAACAGGCTCGACGGTCCTTCCCATCAAATACACTCCAGACTTCGTAGGACCAAACGGAGAATGGGTGATAGAAACCAAAGGGTACACTCCGTCGCATCATGATTTTCCGATGCGGTGGAAGTTGTTCCTTCGACACTTGATAGACTCAGGAGAACCAGTCCCAGCTCTCTTCATCTGCAAAAACAAGCAGCAGGTGGAGCAAGCGATAGCGATACTAAAAGAACTAGGATATGGCAAAAAAAGATCTAACAAGAGAGCAACTAAGTGAAAGCTACAGCATAGCGTGTTTGCGCTTGCATGACTACATCACTGAGTTTTACGAGGATTTACACGACGTTGATGGGAGTGCGTGTATTAACCCTGGGATCGTGGCTAACATGATTACAGTAGCGAGAACAATCATTAACCACGAACTCGACTTTATCAAGGAGGCTTCGTATCAACACTTCGAGGCCAACTATGATCAGTCAGAGCAGGCGGAAATACTCTTCGGCGACGGGGAGGGTAGCTGAAGTTCGATTCATTCGGGCAGCGAGAGAATTAGGATTTCAGGTAACGAAAGGTACCAGGAAGGACGACATGCACTTGCACATCGATTACTGGCTTTCGCACAGCGGAAACAGCGAATGGGGTGTAGACGTCAAGGGGAATAATCTCCCTGACGAGATATGGTGTGAGTTCAAAAACGTAGCGGGCAATCCAGGGTGGATGTATGGAGGCGCTGAGATAATCGCTTTCGACATGCCAGAGGAGGGTGGGTTCAGCGTTGTACAACGTGAGGAACTCAAAGACTATTGCGAGAAGACTGTCGAAGATGTGTTCGTCTCAAACAAGAAAGACGCATACAAGAAAAAGTACACTCGTAAAGATCGAGCAGATGTGATAACCAGACTGAACTTATTGGATATCAGACTGTTAGATTCATACAGAATATGGGATTACTCTAAGGAGTTTTGACTATCTTAGCTATCCCTTTTTTTAACATTTAAACATTTAAAACATGTACGATCCTTCACTTGTCCCTTGGGGCGAGGTAGGGTATGCTGTCTATAAGCGTACCTATTCCAGAGAACTAGAAAACGGTAAGACCGAAGAGTGGGAAGACACAGTCAACCGCGTAATCGATTCTTGCCGAGAGCAACTAAACGTTGGGTTTGAGAAGCACGAAGAGGCTGAGCTCAAAGAGATTATGATGGGACTGAAGGGTACTGTTGCTGGGAGATTCCTCTGGCAACTGGGTACCAAGACTGTAGATCGCTTGGGTCTGCCGTCGCTTCAGAACTGCGCCTTCGTAGTAGTCGATGACCCTATCCGTCCATTCACTTGGGCATTCGAGATGCTTATGCTCGGATCAGGCGTAGGCTTCAACATCCAGCGTGAGAATGTATACCAGCTCCCGAAGGTAAAGAACCGCGTCAAGGTAGAGCGTGTAGACGAAAACGACGCTGACTTCATCGTGCCTGATAGCCGTGAGGGTTGGGTGGAGTTGTTGCGCCGTGTGCTGGAGGCTTCGTTTGTAACAGGCGAGGACTTCACTTATGCTACTCACCTCATCCGTTCCAAGGGTTCAGCCATCAAAGGCTTTGGAGGAACAGCCTCTGGTCCCGAAGACCTCGTATGGGGCATGGGTGAGATTAACAACATCCTAAATAAAGCTTCAGGTAAACGACTGCAACCTATTGATTGTCTGGACATTATGAACATCGTAGGCAAGATTGTTGTCGCTGGTAACGTCCGTCGATCAGCGCAGATTGCATTGGGTGACTGCGACGATATCGAGTACTTGAGGGCTAAGCGTTGGGACCTCGGTGGTATTCCGAACTGGAGAGCTATGTCCAACAACTCTGTAATCTGTTCTGATATCTCTGATTTGCCTGAAGAATTCTGGGAGGGATACAACGGTAATGGCGAACCATACGGACTGATTAACTTGGATGCTTCGCGTCGCATGGGTCGTACCTTCGAGGTGGAGTACCCTGATCCTGACGTACAAGGATTCAACCCGTGTGCTGAGCAGTCTCTCGCTAACTTCGAGACGTGCTGTCTTGCAGAGATTTACCTCCCGAACATCGAGAGCTACGAAGAACTGCTTAAGGTGGCTCGCTACCTGTACCGCATCAACAAGCACAGCCTAGCTATCAAGTGCGCGATCAAGGAGACCGAGGATATCGTTCACAAGAACATGCGCATGGGTATCGGAGTTACAGGCTATCTTCAGGCTACCGAAGAGCAGCGCAGCTGGTTGGACGGTTGCTACAACTACATTCGAAACTATGACAAAGAATACTCTAGATTGGCAGGATTTCCAGCATCCATTAAACTTACAACAGTCAAGCCATCTGGAACGCTTAGTCTACTTGCTGGCGTTACACCAGGAGCTCACCCAGGATACAGCGAATATTACATTAGACGAATCCGCATGTCAGCTGATAGCAGTCTGGCACATGCCGCCAGGAAGCACGGGTATCCTGTGGAGTACGTGTTGAACTTCGACGGCACAGAAGATAAGTCTACTATCGTGGTGAGCTTCCCTTGTAAGTTCCCTAAGGGTACGACTTTTGCTCAGGACATGACGGCTATCGACCAGCTCGAAGTCATCAAGCGCTTGCAGGCCGAGTGGTCAGACAACGCAGTGTCTGTAACCATCTACTACCGCAAGGAGGAGTTGGATGCAATCAAGGAGTGGTTGGCGCTCAACTACAAGCAAGTCAAGTCTGTTTCGTTCTTGCTCCACAATGACCACGGTTTCAAGCAAGCTCCACTCGAAGAGATCGACGAGGGTACTTACTTGGAGATGCGCAAAGATGTAACCCCGATCACAAGTCTCGAACAAATTGATATGGACGAGGTTGAGATTGATGACTGCGAAGGAGGAGCATGTCCAGTAAGATAAAACTACTCATCGAAGATATCCACGATTGGTACATGTACAGGTTTGGGTGGAAGCGATACATGAGGCAGATGGACCGCCAAGGCAGGTGCTACAAGTGTGGCAGAAAGAACTGTGAGTGTCACCTATACGACTTTTGATATGAAGCGTATAGACCAGTGCTGGATATCCCAGCTGTACTACTTGAACGGGAAGGGGCTTCGGCCCCTTTCTTGTTTGGGTAGGGTAAGCTGTTCCTCTCTATAGAAAGGGTCTAGCTCAGAACCGAAGCATTCGTTACCCCAGTTAGCCAGGACCAACTGTAGGTCATAGATGTTGAAGACTCCATCTCCGTTGAGATCACCTTCCTGCCAGTCCAGCTCTTGTATGTGTGAAAGCATGATGAGTAAGTCATCCGACCCAACCACTAAGTCTCCGTCGAAGTCCCCAGCACAAAAGGTTTCTCCAGCAATGCCTGGCCTAGCTATAGGGAGTACGGCATGCATGCGCTCGATCTGCCCTTCGGTGAAGTTCGTTCTGCATGAATCCACGTAGTAGTCCATGTGGTTGTTGGGCGTGTAGTCGTACAGTCCAGGAGGGCATATAGGGTTCTCGCAACTCCAGTTAATCTTAGTGGGTGGCGTGTCACACACGTAGTCACCAGACTCTTCACAGTCGCCTAGGTTCTGACCGCAGAACTCTACGTTTCTGAATACGTGGTGCAAGCCAAGGTAATGCCCTACCTCGTGAATCAAGGTCTTGTTACCGTCTCTAGGGTGTATAAGGTGGTCCCCTACACGTCCAAACGTATTCGTTCTTACCCACACCCCTTCCATAGGTGTGTCTTCTGCGTATGCTGTCCAGGCGAAACCAAGGATGCCAGAACAGAATTGAGGGAATACGTGTACATTCATGATGATCTCGCGGTCCCATACTAGGTCGCTTACATAATCATTCATCTCCGCCCAACCCATGTAACTGTAAGGGACGCAGGTGTAGTATGGCTCTAGCAGAGCTGGGGCTAATTCAAGCTCGTCAAAATCATGATACTCAACTGCCAAAAGGTTGAAGCTAAACATAGCTTCTTCTAGCTCTTCATTCAGGTGATCATGAGCGTCGTATACGACTGTCTCAGACAAGTAACTATCGGGGAAGCTGTCAGTGTGGTGGATGTGTACTACGTAATTCACCTCAGTCCACGACGGCGGATCTGGAGTATACCCCATCATCCTTACTTCAGGAATTGGAACTTCAAATACAGCGCAACTGTCCTGTCCTGCTGTCAATATATATGAGAGCAAGCACAGCGCCAGCAAAGCTGGCTTCATTGCACTTGATTCTTTGCAAGTAAGAGTTTAATCTCTTGGATGTCCTTCATCATCTGTCTTACATCCTCTTTAAACTCAGAGTTATCGGCTTCGAGTACGGCTACTCGCGCAGAAAGCTTATTGTAATCAGCCTGAAACTTTATCCATCCTCCCACCAAAGCGCCAGCCACAGCTAAAAATTCAAAATGACTTAAGTTTTCAGGCATTACTTCCTGGTTTTTTCTACGGTTCGTCCAGCGAAGTATGCGCCGAACACAGTTAGCATTAATATCTCCAACAAAGATACGTAACTATCTTTGACGTTAAATGGCTGATTATCAAGGCTGTCGAATACCATTGTTGCTACAAAAACGCTTATCAAAACTATAAGCATGACAGGTCTAATAAGCTTTGCGAGCTTGATGTCGCTGCTCATGTCTGCTTGCCAGCGCTCTGTCACGTTTTTCTGAAACTGAATTTCAGCGTCGATCTTAGCCTTGGCTTCAGCTGGGTCGATCCCTGGCTCTTTCTTCAGCAGATTTTTTACAATACCTAGACCCCCCTTGTCTGGCAGGAGGTCTCCGACTGTATCGAGTACGTTGGGCGCTTTCTCTTTGAGCCAAGCCCCAAGCTTGGTGTCTTTAATCTTCTCTGAGCTCACTGTAGTATTTATTAAATCTCATAATCTGTTTCCGCTCCAGGTCCATCAATCTTTGGATTTCTGCTGTGCGCTTACCAAAATCTTTAATGTTTCTGGCCTCCTTTCTATCCTTTCTAAGCTTCTTCAGTTCTCTATCTGTTTCTAGATACGCAGACTTCAAAGCATACACACCTTTGTATCTTGGGTTTCTGTTGTCTCCAGTTCTTTCAACCTCATTGTACAACCCCTTAATCATGTTTTTACGGTCCGAATACTTTTCCATGTCGTAGTACTTCGAAGGTTCTCCGTAGATGATACGAAGCATAGGCACATCATTGAATGCGATGTCTACATCTTCTTTGTTAACTACCCTTGCGTTCATTCTTCTGACCGTCTTAGACGTTCTTTCAACGAACAAGCCAGGACCACCCATGAAATACTCAATACCATACCACAGCTTATCAGGATTCATGTCAATAGCCCCTGGAACCTCTTGTGAACCCCCAGTAGCATCATTCATCCAAGAGAAGAACGACTTCACGCTTTCAGGAGACCTGAACGACATCGATGAGGCAGGAACTGAATCGTCCCATCGCTTCGAGTATACAGGAGAACCGAAGTATGTTTCGTTAGTTGCGATGTCCACCATGGGCTTCAATGGCGTAGGAATGACAGATTTGAGTGCCTTAGTAGACAGGTCTTTTGATTGACCAAAACTGATTGGCGAGAATGAGTTAATGAACGAAGAGGCTACAAACATAGAGCCTGAAGCAAAGTCTCTCGTTCCAGCTGCTCCCTCTACCGCTGCCGTACCCATATTGGCGAATACGTTGTACCCGTATGGCATAGGGATCTTGAAGTAATTCTTCCCATCAGGTCTCATGATCACCAGGTTTCTCTCCTTCACGTAATCAGGAATCTTAGTCCAGTACAACTCACCGTCTTCATCCTCGTCGGACATCGCCATACCCAGCATGGTGAGCATCCCGCTAAACAGGGTGAGACCTCCAGCCATTTTCTGTGCGGTGGTAGTTCTTTCATACCAGTTTCTCTCAGACCCGTCAGGCTTCACTGGAGCCTTTAATCCTGTGAGCGACCTACCCAACCTAGCAGTACCCTGCACAGAAGCGTTAAAGAATAGGTAGACTGCGTTCAATGTCTGACCCCATTCTCCGTGCTTGTTGAAGTTTACCGTTATGTTCTTAGCGAACTGAGCCGCCTTAGCTCTTGACACTCCGTTCTCTCTAGCTGCGATGTAGGAAGCAAGACGTATGCTGTTCTCGAATGCGTCGTTCACTCCTTCTACGAAGTCAAGTACATTCTTTGCCTTGCCCAAGATCTCTTGAGCCCGACTCTTTTCTTCTGCGGAACCCTCAAGCTCAGCAGCGATTTCATCCAAGGGCTTCATGTAGGCCCATCCAGTCTTGCCTCCGTCTGCTTGGTACTCCTCGTAGTACCTCATGATCGTAGGATCAGCCTTCTGTTCTCTTCCAGTAGCTCCTCGAAGCAGAGACTTCAGCGAAGGACCCACCTTGTTAAAGAGGTCTCGCATAGCTCTCTCACCGTTCAGGAATCCACCTTCAATCTCAGACTCAGCAGCGGCGTTAAACACAGCTGACTGGATGTCACGAGAAAAGTTAGACAAGATAAACTCAGGGTTCTGAGTGGTAAACGCAGCTCTCAACCAAGTGGACGGCGCTCTCAATAAACGAATGAACTGATTAGTTTGAGGAACGTTCATGTTCTTCAGGGCGTTAGCGTAGCTCGCGTCTCTAAATCGAATGAACTTCTGCTCTCCGTCTATCCTTACAGGGACTACGTGTGGGTCAAGCGCGTTAGCATTATCTATCACGCTCCATGCTTCTCGGTTTGGATTGTTCTTAACCAAGTTGTACAGGGCGTTCATCGCCTCATTCTTTCTAGCTTCGATGTGTACTGAAGCGTTCTGAGCTACCGCCTGAGCAAGTACGTTCTCCGCTCTTGTCTTACGACCTTTAGCTCTCTTTGTCTGGTCTCCGAATACGCTTAGCCCAGCACCTCCTGTAGGGTAAGAACTAGTTACCGAAGACTCTTCGTCTGTAGCGAGACCTGAGAGAGGGATGTAGTTGCTGAACATGCTCTCGAAAGCATCAATAGCTTCCTGAGTTTCAAGTCCGAACTTAACCATGGTATCTCTAGTGTCCTGCTGCATATCGCGAACCAAAGAAACGATGTCGTCAAGTTGAGTTCTCTTCTCCTCGCTGTAAGACTCTAAGATTTCGTTTGCTTCCTCTGTAGTGATACCACTACCATCCTTGACGTCCCCTTCGGTTCTCTCCTCGATCACTCTGTTTCTCTCTTCTGCGTGGAGAGCGTACAGGTACTCAGATAGCTCGTCAGAAGTGATCTTCGAGGTCTTCATTGAGTTAGTAATCTGTTCTATCCTTTCGTCTAAGAACCTTAAGTCGTTAGCAGCCTTGCCATACATGGTCTCTTCTGCTAGCTTGAAGTCTTCAGACTCCTTTACTGTGCGACCTTTGAAGGTTTCTACGTCCTCTTGAAGCAAGAACACCCCCCTGTATTTATCCTGAAGCCTAGTCAGCCACTTGTCTGCCCACATTTGTGTAGACGTTCTGTTACGAACGTGCCAAGTGTTTCCGCTATCATCTGTGCTTTCAGTGAAAAGAGGAACAGAGTTTCTGCTATTAGCAGTATTGTTAATGATCTGAACGTCCTTGTCATGAGACATTCTTTTCGCAGTGTTTATTAGCAGCGAATGCTCGACACCCATGTTTATTCTGTCTGTTACTCCGCCTCTAATTCTAGGTAGAACAACAGACTTTGCACCTTTTATAGCCTTTTTTGCGGTATCAAAAAACTCTTCGTCGTTCGTAACCTCAAGGCCTTGCTTGTCGAACTCCTGATCGTAATCTTTTTCGAATTGTCCTGAGTGTAAATCGTAGTAATGATACCTTCTGTCTGGAATCATTAGCGTTTGCTCCTCTGGGTTAAAGGTTGGGTACTTTAGAGAGAATGCGAATGGATCTCCCTCGGCTCTTTCTTTTGTCTCCACCAATGTAAACTCTGCACCGTCTTCAAGTCTTATTGATTGAACCGCCATGACCTCGCCGATCTTAAACGATTGCACCGCTGGGTTTACAAACGATCTTCTAATGTTCACAGGGCTCATTCCTTCTGGAGTGTACTCTTTGTTTGTAGCGTACAAACCATCTTTCTGAGAAAGAAAAGCATCCATCAGTTTAACTCTGAACTGGAATGGGTCCGAAAGGTAATCGATATCCTTTTCGTAATCTGCTTTTAATGGGGCCAGGTAGCTACCCAAAGCATCGCTCTTAACAAGCGACAGAATTGCATTGTATATGTCCTCGTAATCCTCTCTTGTTCTCACAACAAGTTTTCCTCCGTTTCTTTCTAGGTAGTCCGAAAACTCCTGATTGTCACCCATGAATTTAGGAAGAGCATATCTTAAGGCGTTGAGAACGCCAGGTTCGGAGCTAGAACCATTGATGTATTTCGCTCCGTCCAGCTTGTCTACCAAAAACTTTCTAAGCCTCTTTATCTCTATGTCCTCTTGCGTTTTAGTCATATAGGCTTCGCCCATCGCTGTCTTGTAGTAATTAAACAAGAAATCAAGGGTGACTTCAAACGCTTGTGTGTTTCCGAGTATGTATTGAGGACCTTGGGCGACGTAATGAATTTGAATTGATTCCTGACCAAGCTCCCTAGCCATATTCTCTGCCTCCTTAAGCTTATTGAGAAGCGCTTTACCTTTCCTCTCTGAGAAGGCAGAAAGAAAACTGCTAGATGTAACGCCAGAGTGCATTGCAGATCGGAAATACTTACCAAGGTTAACCTCTCCAAAAGTGTGGTGCATGGTTTTGTCATACCCCATTGTCAGTACAACCTTTCCCTCCTCTGTTTTTAAGTCTACAAAACTTAACCCCTTTGACTCTACGGCTCTTTTAGATGCGTCGCTAATAGGGATTCCAGGCACAATAAGCTTAGAAGCTCTAGACGTGTTGATGTGTCTAGGCTGTCCTTCTTCGTCGGGTTTTGTGAGTACGTCGTCTGCCTTTTCTTGCGGGGTCATGTAATCACCTTCACCCATGGTGTACAAGTCGATGTGCTTGTCACGATCGAAGTACTTCTTGAAGCTTTCTTTGGCGTCGAACCCTGACTCCATGAGAGCTTGCATATTGCGGACAGCCGCTTCGAAACCCTCTACGGTTTCAGGCAGCCTTCTAAACTCCTCAGCGGTCATGCCCTCCTCTCTTGGAATGAAGTCACGAATAGGCATTCTTGACCAATCCAATCCAAAATCGTCCATCACTCTGAACGCTTCGGTTCTAGCAGTATTGGTAGCTTTGACTCGCTCTACTTCCGCCTCTCTTTTCTTCTTGGCGGATTCCATTCTCCTTTGAATAGGGCTCAAAGGCATATCGATGTGCATTACGCTGCCATCCTTGTTGAGCCTTGGCTTTGGTGGCTTGATTGCACGGCGCTTTCCATCCACGATGTGGTACATGTCGGTAATGGAGTTTACCCGTCCGTTACCAGTCATCTTGTTGTACCAGTTCTTAAAGTGACCGTAGTCATTCACTCTTACAGACTCGCCTCTGGGTGCCATACGGTCAACAGTAAACAGACTCGCGTCTCCCTTTCCAGCAGCTGGGTTAAGTGTGTAGTAAATCTGAGCCTGCTGCAAGTATGTAAATGGCTTAGCTTTTCTTTCGGCTGCTGCTTCCTTATCTGCTTTTGCTTCGACCTCTGTTTTCTTTCCAGCCTTGGCCGCTCTTTCAAAAGCTTTGGCGACCCCCATCAAGTCTGTTTCGCTGTTGATTACAGAGTTGCCAGTGTATTTAGAAAAGAATCTGTTGAACAGGTCGATGATTCTTTGCTTAAGACTTCTGTTGTACTTAGAAGGGTTTGCCGCATAGTCAACAAGCATTGCAACAATAGCCTCTTCTTCTGTTTCTTTTATTAAGTCTTCTTGTGTCTTTCCTTCAACTTGAGCTCCGTAGACTTTCTCTACCTCAGATATAAGGTCGTTAAGACGGCTATCTGTTGAGGCCAGATCCTTGAGTTCTTGATAAAGGCGACTTCTTGACTCTGCATTCTCGTCAATGAGAGAGCTAAGAACTCCGTGACTGAACTCGTGTCTAATAGTATCAACCAAAGGGGGAAGCTCTTGATCGAGACCCAGCTTTGTGTAGTCGTACAAGTAGATAGTCTTCTTAGAAGGGCTGTAGTTACCAAGAGTGACTGAGTTCTTATCAATCATATCTTGGGCGTTTTCTGTACCCTCTACTTCTCTGGCATATGAGTCAACATCTTTCATGAAGACTACATTCAACCCGCTTGACTTGATAGCCCCTTCAAAAGCAGAACCCATATTAATGAGGGTCTCGTGGAGCTCCGTAGGTACTTCGTTGTCGGACAAGAACTGAGAGTTCATGTTTTCAAGCTGAATATCTACGAAGTTTGTTTGAGCTGCTTCTTCGGCCATGGCCTCAGTGTCAAGCTCGAACGTAGACACCTGCTGTTCGTCTTCAGCGGTTGCCTCTTCTTTCTCCAGTGTCTTATGCTGTTCGGCTACATTCTGAGGTGTAGCCTTAGCTTGCGTCTCTACTTGGTTTCCTTCAGCGTCCTCTACGAACAACGGAAGCTGTCCTTTATTCTCTTCAGCATACTCCCTTGAGAAAGCCTTACCCTCAATCTCTTTCTTGACTTCGTAGAGCTTTTCCATCTCAGCCTTCTTCTCAGTAAGCTGCTCTGGGTTGTACTCGATTCCTGCGAGATCCTTACCTGACTTGATTTGGTCTTGCAGCTGGGCAATACGTCTGTTCACAGCCGCGACCTGAACAGCCTCATCTTGATTCAGAGTGGCATACGCATCAGCTCCCGCTCCGTTGATAGCATCGAAGGCTGCAAACTTTTCCTGAAGCAGTTGCTTCTTGGCCTTCTTGATGTCTGGGTCGGTCTCATTGGCGTAGTCAGCAGCCATAGCTCTGAGCTCTGCATCGATCTTCTGCTTGTCCTCTGCGACCTTAGAGTGAGGGACAGTATTTGAACTTGGCAAAGCTGCAATACCGCCGCCAAGCGCACCACCAGCTAATGCACCGTATACGAAAGAGTCGTAAACCTCATGCGGGTTAAAGTTGTCGAGGTTAAATTCCTTGTCTTTAAACGCAGAGTCATACATCATTTCTGACATCTGACCAAAGACGCTTACTAAACCCTCTTCAATGCCCTCACCAACTGTGCTTCTGATTACTGGGTTCCCAGTAAAAGCAAACTTTTTGCCCGCTTCCTTTACGCTACCCATCATCTTTCTCCTCAGCTCATTGGCTGCTCCTGGAAGACCAGCGCCAAGCTTAGACAAAAGAAGTGATGTACCTACTTCTACTACGCCATCGGTAATGGCGTAAGCCATTTTCTGAGATTTAGTTAGCGTGGGGTCATCCAATCTTCTGACGTACTCCTTCGCCTGTACGTCAGCGCCTATAGCTGCTGAACCTACGACTGGACCAGCAAGGAAAGGGGCGTAAGTTCTAATTGCATCAGCAACAGCATACGTACCCTCTACGAAGAATTTAGTTCCGACGTCTTCATACTGCCCGTCAGCAATCAGGTCGCTTAATCCTTTGGCTGCGTTTTCTGGAGACACACCCATTGCAATCTGTTGTGCTTTCTTTTTCTCGGCAATGTCAGCCTCATAGCTCTTCAGTTGTGATGCCCCAAGCGCTGCCATAGCGTCACCGTAATCTGCGGCACCCTCAAGGCCCAAACCTTTAAGTACACTTGCGGCTGCTGATTTACCCTGAGTGTCAAGCGCGGTAAAGGTGTTCATCATGTTCTTGAACATACCTTCAGTTGCACCCTTGATGACGTTAGTCACAGGGTCTCCCGTTACGTTAGCGACAATCTCTTTTGCTGTCTGCTCTGCTAAAGAGCGCTCTTCAGTGTCTTGATACTGAGCTAAAGCAGCTAGCTCGTTTATGGTTTTTTGCTGCTCGTCACTTGGTATTCCTTCTTCGATCGAAGACGAACCCAAATCGATATCGGCTTGACCCGAAGTCGGCGTATAAGCCAAGAAATCCTCCTCTGAAGCTGGCTCGAACTCTTGTTGGGAACCAACGAGATTTTTTTTTTCAACCCCCATCAAGCCATAGAAGTCGTCAATGGAGTTCTTGTAGCCTTCCTGCTGGGCCAAACCATACATGGTTTTCATGGCCTCTTCGTTCTCACCAAGCAGGGTAGTGAAGTCTTCGTAACTCTTCTTGTATCCTTCTCGCTGTGCGAGTTGATACATAGTGTTTATAGCCTGTTCGTTCATTCTTAGTTAAACGGTTCCATAGCTCCACCACCTCCAGAAACAACTGTCTCTGGAACTTCAAAGCCTGCATTGATAGCTCTTAAGAATTCATTGAAAGAGACGCCGTAAGCCTCTCTAAACATACCACTCAACTTACCCATGGCTATTCTGCCGTCAGCCGTGTTGGGGTCAATAACAATATCTCCGATAGATTGATCGTCGATGTTACCTAAGCCAGACAGAATAATCTGTCCTTCTTTTGTCAGGGCAATGTTTCCTGGGGTTCTTGCTACTTCCCTTGGGGTTGTGATGGTCCTCTCATCAAAAGATGATGCGCTTGGATCATAGTTAGGGTTGTCCATGGTGACCATCTTTAGGCTATCTGGCAAGAATGGAGTAATATCCATCTTGTCGGTCATGGCAATTGGAGAGAATGTAACCTTGTCTTCTTGCACCTGAGACACAGAAGGAACGAATCCGAGGAAGGACTCCTCAGCAGAAGTAAACGTTTCAAACTCACCTCCAGTCATAGATGGAACTTCACCAACGACTTCTGACGTGCCTACTATGCTTTCAATAAGTGCTTGATAATCAACAGCTTGGTTCTTTTGCTTAGCTGTTCGGTCGTCTGTCTTCTTTTGGTCTCTGAAGTTAATCCAAGACTTTTCAGCATCTCTTGCCCATGCTTCTCTCGCCTCTTTCATCAAAGCTGGATTGCTCACGATGTCATCTACCTTCATGTTTGGCTTCTCGTTGAGCTGGTAGAACCTAGCTGCTTGACGCTCAAGCTTAGGGTCTGTTTCGGTCATAGCAAGAGAATACTCGTAAGCTTCGGTGCTGGTCTCGTGAGACTTATTCGGGCCTTCAGCTGCGTACCATGTACTACCCATCAGGATCTTACCTTCCTTGAGCTCTGGCATAAAAGGATTCTGGGGCCTTGACTGTACGTATTCATCGATACCAACTGGAGAGCCATCCACAAACTCAGAAGCTACCTCTGGCTTTTGGTTAAGCCCCAGATACATCATATCGTATGATTCATTTGCTCTTTCGTCGATGAGGTCTCCATCCCACTGGTAAGCATCGCCCAAGGCGTAGCGGTAGTTCTTGCCCATGTAAGTACCAGACTGGGGGCCATCTTTTACTGAACCGAAGTTTTCTTTCTTGTAAGCTTCAGCACCGTCAATGAAGTTAGTCAGTCTTTGTGTGGCTTGCTGAAACTTAATCATACCCTCTGTGCTTGAAGCAAACTCATCGAGGTTGTTCGTTAAATGGTTAGCCCACTCTTCTGCCTTGTAGAAGTCTGTTCCGAACATGGTGGAGCTATCGGCCTGCTCGATCATGGCGGCCATCTCCAGCGCCCTGGATTCTTTCTCCGCTTTCTGCTGTTTTCTCCGCGCCTGGCCCTCCTTAAGTGCCGCAAATGGATCTACAGTGAGTGCAGTAGCGCCATATGGAATTGGTCCGTTACTCATTTTCTAGCCTTCATTGCGAACTCTCGCATCAACTTACGGAAGTATGGTGACTCTTTCGATACTTTCTTTTGTTGATCTGGGTTCAAGATTGCCTCCCCTCCAGTCATCTCCCCAATTTTAGCTCCCTTCTGCATGATGTCGATTGGATTCTTGTCATGAGAGAAGCCCCCTGGGGTGATCATCCCATTTTTACCGATGGGTAGTGCTCCAGTTTGACCAAAAGAGCTCGCAATTAATTTTTCCCTTCCTGCGTCCGTAAGCCTGTCAAAACCTAATTTTTTGCCTAATCCAGAACTTTTAAAATCACCAGAGAAACCATTGTCACTATCAAATAAAAACCCACTTAAAGCGTCAGCTCCAATCTGACCTAGATTGGAAGCAAGCCCAGCTTTAGTTGCTCCCGTCTGCTGTCTAAGCAAATCTTGAATCATTTGAGATTGCTGAGCTGCCCCTCTAGCTACATCAAGCTCTTCACCCATAAGCTGTCTTTCTGCTTGGGTTTGAAGGTCTTGAGCTCTCTGCTGTACGCCAGCAAATTGCCCCAGAGCTGCTTGTTGTCTTGCTGCTGACTGAGCCTCAATACCCATTCTGGATTGCGCTGCCTGTCTCTGTGCGGCTCCCAAGCCCCCAAGCAAAGCCTTAGCCCCTCCAGCTTTCAAGGCTCCAATACTAGACGCTTCTTGCTCTGCTGCAACCTGTCGCTGCATATCCGCTGCTGGATCTTGCTTCGACATAGCGAGGTATTGATTCCAAGCAGAGCCAACACCATATTGAGGCATTGATTCTCTCAGTCTTTTGTATTCTGCTTCGGCTGTTTCTTTTCTTTCAGCAGCGATAGCTGCTTCGTCATCAGTAAATTTCTTTCCCTGACGATATTCAATAAGGCCAGGGAGTGCCGAAATCCCTGCTTTCAGTAACATTGGTAAGAAGGCTGCCATTCTACAAATATAGTTATTATCCGCCTAACGGATGATGAGACTTAGAATCGGTAATGTGGGTGTTGATGCAGTATAGTTCTTGCTTTGTCCCTGAATCAGCAGACGGAAGCGTTAATTTGATTTTTGCATAGTGACCTCGAATGACATCACCCTCTCTTGCAAGCTCAAGCTTCATGTTGGTTGTCGGCGATGAAAGAGCCGTGTTAAACGTTATCGTGGTGGCTGTATAAGCCGTAACCTGTTTGGTTTCTCCAGCGATTGTGAGATCAATATTCAACGGAATGGGTAGTCTGTTCAGCCTTGCTCCCGTTACAGTGTAAGTAGTGACAGAATCTAAGGTCAGATCTCCGATGTGTATTTCTTCGCTGGTGCTATTACTGGATTTATCTCTTGGCATCGCGGCATAGTAACTTCCTTCGTTTTCCCTCCAAGAAGTTACTCCTCCAGTTTCTTGACTCAAGTCAGTTGTTATATCTGCGTTTCCAACCACGTCCCAGTTGCCTGAATCACCCTCGTAAGATATAGCGTTGTACACCTTGACGCGAGAAGGGGACAGCTTAGACACTACTTCGACTATCGAATCACTAGCGTCACCGTAAAATGTATTAAAAATTCCCGAATCGTGACTGTGGATGTGACCATTTTGCTCCTTAAAGCTTAACATCAGGTTATTTACAAACCCGTAAAAATCAGGAACAAAAGAACACCTTGATTGCCACTTGCCGTAATTCACGTTATACGAATATGTCGTGTTTTTCGTTGGTGTATTTGAGCTAGTTCCAGTTATATAGTACGCAGCATCATCTGGATCGTATCCACTTACAAATCTGTCTCTATCCCCCCCGAAAAAGTCGTTAAACACGTTCTGAACGTTTTTATTTGAGATAGGCGTAAGTTGCCCGCCAGCAAATCTCATAACCTTTCTTCTAGAGGCGTCAACGAAGTAGACGTCGTTGTCCACTACAAGGGCTGACTCTGGATGATCACACCCAAAATCACCAGTAGAGTATTGAGGCTTGCTGAAGATATCTGTGGATATAGTGACGTTTGATGAGCCTCCAGAGTATTGAATTATATTCTTGTTGATCGGAATCAAAGAGAACTTGTTCTGTTGGATTGCAACTAAATCATCGTTGTAGTTTGCTATGTAGTTGACAGGTCCAAACCGATGGTTCAAAGAAGTGAAGTTAGCCAAACTAGGGTTGAAGGATGAAAGAACGAGATTCTCTACGTCTTCAACGTAGGCATCGCTATACGTGATTCCATTCCTAATCCTTCTTTGTGCAGCCTTATCATATACTACGTGAGCCCGCCCAGCATTCCATGCTTTGGACGGGAAATAATCCGAGGCTGTGCTACTTTCTAGTCTTCTGACAAAATATTGCCAAACACTAGTTCTGGCATCCGCAGATTGATTTATATTAAAGTCACCCACAGAAGCATTCTGCCCTCCGCTAGTTGTAGTGTCTTGCAACGGAACAGGAGATTTACAAGCAACAGGTCTATAATGGACAGAGCCAGCATTTGTGGTCAGTCCGTCTGGAGGAGAAGTGTCAATCTTTACGCTCTCTCCTATTTCGTAATATACGTGCTCGTCTGTGCTTTTCGCTGGGGTGTATATCTCTACAACACAGTTGTGACCCCAGTAATTAAAACCAGAGCTTGAATTATCGGCAGAACCCCCACCTCTATACGTGTAGTTCGAGATACAAAAGAAGTCAAACCCGTCATACTTGAGTGTTTGAACAACGTTATTGCTATCCAGGAATGTAGCTCCAGAAGCAATGGCTGGTTGCTCAAGCACCAAAAATGTACCCTCATGGTTCGTGTCCGTACCCCCAGAGTGAATAATATCTTCGTTGGTTGAAGTAATCGTTTCCACTCCAACAACATCAAACTCCATTATGGAGCCGTCGTTTGCCAAAGGGTATAGAGTAGTAGCTCTGTACGTGTCTGGCTTAGGTGTCGGATCGTAATTATCAATTTCGTCCCTGCTTACTATCCTTAATTTGTCCCCTTTTGTGAAGGAGTAATCCCTTAAGCTGTTCTTTTCGCTCTTGTAGAGCTCAAGGGTGTTTATGTTTACATATACCTGACACTTGTTTTTATCTGGGTCCCCATTCAACGACCCGTCTACGCCTGCTGGAACTGACACATACCTGGCTGGGTATCCACCACCAGTTGTGTATTGAACGTAATCATCTATTTCAATGGGTCCTGTACATACCAGTTGATACCTGTCGGCCCATGTAGGGGCCACCTCAACAGGGGTGGGCAACCCATCAAAAGATAGGTTAAAAGATGACGGTCCCATCAGCTGAGAAGTTGCGCTTCTTTCGCCGTACCACTTGTTGTACGCAGTTCCCAACTCGTTAACAAACCCAGACCTATTGTATTTGTCGTAATAAACAATCCCAAACTTATGGTTGCTTCCAGCCTTAAAGCTAGAAACATAGGTCTCTGAGACTGACGTTATGTCCTGATTGGATATGTACCCAGAAATAAGTGATGACCACTGCTGATTAGCCTCATTGTCAGCTATTGCAGAAGGAACGTTATCAGAAGCGTTAGCAAACACACCACCAAATATTGGTCCAAACGTATAGCTATCGGTTAGACCAGCATCACTAAAGTCTACACCAACAATTCTTGGGTGTAGCGTCAAAACACCAGACGAGTTTATCTCGATGTTGTCGTCAAACTTAAAGTCAACGCTTACGTCTCCATAGACATTAGCAGTGTTTCCGTTTTCGGAAAGGCTATACCCCCCAGTGGGGGCATTAGCAGGACCATAATCGTAAACAAGATTAACACTATAGTCCTCTAGTTTTGCTTTTATAAGCTCGACTATAGCCTGTCTGTCTTGCGAATTAGACATTAAGTAAGATCGAGCGGCGAAAAAACTTATAGAAACGTCAACGTCCGATGCCGATGTAGCGGGCATACTAAAGATAGTGTTGGACATGGTGACAGGGTTGCCGCTAGGATCAGAAGCTTCTACCTCAATAAAGTTTCCAGTCGATGCCGTTACAGACCCTTCGGGTCTGAAACCAAAAGATATTTCATTTTGACTACCTGCTGGAATAGTTGACGACTGATAAAGAGAGGAGAGGTCGATATCTATATCTATAGGGGTAGCCTCAGATATAAATGTTGGGATCTGAATGGAGGTAGCTATATTGCTAGATATGGCAGCGTCTGGGTCGTGATAAGAAAACCCAAAACCCCTAATCAAAGGTTTATGATTGTTTCTTCCCTCTTCATAGTTCGCATATACCAGCCTGTCAGACGAAATAGACTGACCAAGAGCCTTCAATGGCACGTTGTCATACAGCTTGTTTACTAGCGTTGGGTCCACTGCGCTTAACAGCCTGTCGTTTTTAAAGTTGTAAACCCTTGTACTTGAGTTGTATACAGTGCCTCCTTCCGAAACTTTGTTTTCGTAGGGGTCGAACTCGTCAACAACAAAAAATGTAGTTTCACCACCCTGCCTCACAAGCAACCTAACAGATTTTAAGTCGTAGATTGACTGAGTTAATGGAATTTCAACCTCACAGACATTATACATCAAAGGTGTTACGAAGGAGTCTGTTCTGGGCAGCTTAGTGTGGATATCTGTAAGACTGACAGCCAGTTTAGAATATGGGGATATCGCTGATTCTTCTCCGTCTCTGTATATGTACTGTGTTGCGAACTGAAATGTATTCCCAGTGATCTTGTTTTGATCATAGCTTGAGTCAGTGACAAATCGGAAAGAGCAAGGAATATTTGGGGCTGCCTTTACAACAGTTAAAGCAAAGTCTAGATTGCTGTTACTAGCGTTATCGTAGTCTCCATCGATAGCCCTGGTCACATTGAGCTTTCTTGGTTCGTTTACATTATCTGTAAAGTACAAAAGCGTTTCAACCCTCAGAAATGGAGATTTAACGATTGGTGTAGATATGTTAATTACATCACCCTTGACAAACCCGTCCTCATTAAAGTTAAGCCAGCTACCCCTGATTATAATATCGTAATCATCAGAAGATTCATTGTATCTAACTACATGGTGATCGTTATTATCCCCCCAGACAAACCAGTATATCGATCCGTTTTCGCTGTCAGCAACACTCCCGATGCATTTATGTGCGTTTGTCGTTTCTATCGAATTCCCAGTAACAGCACTAACAGCTGCTGTTCCCCTAAGATTCCTAACAACTCCTTCGGTCCCTTCCCCGCTAACGGTTACCGAAACGTTGAGGGCGTCCGTCATGGCACCCTCCTTTAGCAGGCGCTCGTCCTCGTCACTGACAAGGAAGCGTGGTATCATCTTATCAATAGGCATCAGAACTTAGGTGCTTGTCTGTAGTTCTTTCTAATCGTCTTCAAAGCCTCTTCTTTTGTGAAGGACTTGATACGAGCATTGGCTTTCCTTCGCTCGTTGTAATACTCCTGTCTAGCGCGAGCTTTCTCGTTGGCTGGCACAGATGCTTTTCGCTCGATAATCTTGTAGTACATATAAGACATCAAGGCTTCCTCTGCGTATACGTGAACCGAAGGGTTGTTCGAACGACCTTCGTCAGCCACATACTCAATAACAACTTCGCTGATGTCTCCATTGCTGCCTATCTCTATTCTGTTCTGGTCCAAGTTGACTCGGAACTGACCGTAGTAGTTGCCTCCACCAACGCCGTATATAGCCGTAGCAGCCCCGTAAGCGTAGTTTCTGAACACATATGAGTTAAACCCTTGGGAGAGGTCATCGGAGTTGCCTGGTGAGCCGCTATTCGTTACAGACTTAGAGTCGATTCTATCGTAAACTCCGTCGCTGTCTGTATCGTAAGCGTCAGCAGCCTTACCTACTTTCTCTCCGCTTGCGTTTGCGTAAGCCTGAGAGAAGTTGATGTTCTTGTTTTCGCCTAACACGTAAACGATACCATCACTACCAACCACGCCCACCTTACTCCAATCCACGTAGTCGTCAGGCAACTCAACAGTGTTGGTAGAGGTGTCCACCGTCAGCTTCAAAGAGCGAATCTTCTTCGCCATATCGAAACCCATCTCGCGGATACCACGAAGCGCATGCGTTCTGATTTGTGTATCAGATGCACCTCCAGCATAGTCGTCGTCCCCCATCGTAATGATGAAGTCGTTAATAATCTGTTTGAGTGGTACTGTATTTCTAGCCATTAGAATGTCTCTGCTTGTTTCCTAGTCTGCATCTCCTGACCAGTATAGTTTACTATGTCCGCATCCCTCAAGTTGAGACCAATCATCTTGCCGATCTCGTAGATCAAATCAGAAGCGTAGTGTTCTGGAAGCTCGAAGTCTCTTTGAGCAGCAGCAGTATTACTGTATAAAGGAGCATTAGGAAGTCTTTCCCCGTCAGAGTTCCTGCTTTCTGGGAGCTTGTAGTAACGAACCTCAATTTTGTTTACAGACGTAGGGAATACGTGAATGCTATCGGACACAAGGGCAATGGGGAAATCCTCGGTAGGGGCGCTCAGGTTGCTGATTAGGATACGCTCAATCTTTTCTTCATCGTAGCAAAGCTCAATAGGCTTCTTAGTTGATTGATCAAGCAAGATGCTACCAGCAGTAGATACGCTGATGATGCGAGACAAATCAGTAGGCTTATTGAAGACGCCACTTGACTTAGGTACTGTCTGCTTCTTAGAGAAGAAAGCCAGATCCTCTTCGATTCTTTTGATGCGAGACTTATCGCGCATAGGGTTGAACCCTGCACGAGACAGTCGCTTAGCGTCCTTGAGCTCGTCAAAGAGACCGTTGTATATGTTCAGCTGAGCAATCTGCGCGAAGCCGTTGAACTCGTCATTAGACACAAACCCTTGTTGGTCTTTGTTGGCGAGATCTAACAGCGTATCATGCACTAAAGATATACTAGCTCCGTATGCTTGTGCCATGGAACAAATATACGAAAAAGAAAAAGCCCCCATTTTGGGGGCTTCTTCACGTATATACTAGATTGCTTAACCTAACTGACGCTCGATTTCAGAAAGTACTGGTACGCCAGCCTCAGTCATGCAGTATCGGACAAACACGTTGAGGCCGTCCTGTCCAGCAGGGATGGCGATGATGTGCTTGTTGGTGTCGTTCCAACGAACGTGACCGTCATTAAAGTTGATGATCCCGTAGTCAACAGCTGTCTTGAGCTTAGCTCGCATCTTGGTGACTGGGTTGTCAAACGACTTGATGAATGTCTCTGGGTTGCGCTTAGCAAAGACGAGAAGGTCGTGCTTGATCTCGTCCACCTCTCGGTCTGTGTTTACGTTAAGAGAGGTGGCTACAGCCATGATGTCATCAAGTGGACGCTCACGAAGCAAAGCGATAGCATCCATCTGCAAGAACTCTGTCTTGAGGTCGCTCTTTACTTTCTTCATGATGTCTACCCTTTCAAACAGATTGCCTCCGTTTGCAGAATTGTCTGGATGAACATCTAAAAACTCAATCAGGTTAGGCTTTTCTGGCGAGACAAAAAGTCTTCCATCAAGAAAACTAATAGATGATTTAGTTGGTCGCTCCGATTGTTCATCTACGTAAATAGATGGCTCTTTTTCGCAGTAACGAATTACTCTAATCGAGTTTTTTTCTTTACTGAATACACTTTTCTCTGAGCTTCCCATAAGAAAAAGTTTGCCATTAGGCGCCAACAGCTTATACTCTACTGGCATAAGTGGCTTTTCCTTCTGTGGGCGAGTTGCTTTTTGAGGCTGAGCAACAACCTTCTTGGGGCGGCCAGGCCGCTTAGTCTGTGTAGTCATGATTAAATAGAATTAAAATTTAAAAGAGTAATAAGGCAGGGGCCGAAGCCCCCGCCGAATTACCATAGTCAGTCTTACTTCAATGCAACGTGCTGGTTTGCAGCGCGTACACACAAGTTGCACTCAGAACGGTAGTGGAACTTAGCCACGTCATCACCGTTTGTAGCGTAACCGAGTACGCCACCGCCTTCTACCCAGTGCTCCATTTCGCGTGAGTAGTTACCAGCAGCCTTGTAGTTCATCTCCAAAGATGGGTTTCTCTGACCAGACTTAGGATCAACCAAAGTAGTCAAAGGAATCAAAGCACCCTTGTAAGAAGACTTACCGCCAGTAGTTGGGTCATTCAAGAGCTTCCAGTTGTGCTTGTGGAAGGTGTAACCACCACGGTTAAACGACTGGAATCCAAGAGATACTGCCATGTTCTGGTCGTTGTTAAACGCGCCATACGCAGCAGCCAAACCGATTCCGTTTCCGCCCAAGCCACCAGTTGCGAGGATGTTCTCCACCTTCAAAGAAGTGTCTCTATCCAAGTACATAGCGTATTCCTGTGGCGCACCTTCAGCGTCCAAAGCAACCAACAAATCGTCGAAGCCGTTTGCAGTTGTGAATTCGTTGTTAGTAGCAAAAGTATCAGTAGCTACGATACCTCTGTTCTCAACAGCTCCGAAGTAACCTTCAGAACCAGGAACGCTATCAATAGCTGTGTGATCCGCTTCTGCACCGTAAGTAGAGCTAAACGGAAGCTGTCCGAATACCAACATAGCTTCACGCATGTTCATGAACTTGCGACGAGCGTCGATCTCACCCTTCAAGTACCAGAGGTTCTGACCACCTACGTTTACCCAGCCGATGTTAGACGCCTGAGAACCGTTTACGTGGAAGGTCTCCTTAACGATAGTGAATGGGTTCTTACGCAGCGTGTGCTTCACCTGGAAAGGAAGTGTTGGCTGAGCGCTACCCTGTGGGTAAGCGTTACCGATGACGGAGAATGCAGTTTCCGCTAGCGTTGCAGCTGTGCCGTCAGACATATCCTTAAAGCCGAACGTAGCTCCAGCTCCAGTTTCTGTAACCATGATTCTCTTAGTTCCAGACAAGAGAACATCGTACTTTCTCAATACGTCGTTAGAGGCGGTGTTTGTAGTGGATCCTTCAACACCTACTTTTGAAATAGTTCCCACGCCGCTAGCGGCACTACTAAGTGTTACAACTGTGTGCAAACGACCTTCTTCGTACCAGTGAACTTCGTCAGCAGTACCAGCACTCTTCTTTGCGCCAGTGATATCCAGGAGGCCAGTGATACCTTGGTCACCGAAAGTTTGGATGTACATATCGCGTACATCGGGTTTTGTTACGTCGATCAAGTCACCGAGAGAGGTGTAGTTTTGTGGTGACTGATCATACAACAGAGGCTTTTGTTCTGCCCCTGTTCCATTACTAAAAGTTGCCATATTTTCTAATTATTAGCTATTAAACCAAAAAGATGATGGGTTGCCTAGTGCATCCCGTAATTGATTTGCAAGGTTATCACCCTGCGGTTGTGCATTTCCTTGATTCGGTGACGTAGGAGTAGCGTTGGCTGCGTTCTGCACTACTGCTCTCTGCGCATCCGCCATCCCCTGTCTGTAAACAGACTGAACGATTTTGTCTACGTTGTCGATAACAGCTCTGTGCATGTTGAGCATATCGTAATCCCAGCTACCGTCCTCACGCACGTAAGGATCGAAGAACTCGTCAAGGCGAGTGTTTTTCTCAGCGAGCTGACTTTTGTAATTATCATCCAAACCGAAAGTGAAGTTGTTCTCATTTCCGAGATCGAATTCAATCCCTTCCATGGAATCAAGTTCACCACGCATGTTTGAAATCCAGTTGTCATCAATTAATGAAGTCTGCTCTTCAGAGGCTTGGCGTTCTGGGGCCTGATACTGCAATCGCATTTCATCAATACCCTTACGCGCGTTCTCCGCGTCAATCTTCATTTGCAGTTGCGAAAGCTTCACCTCGTCTTCTGAGTTAAGATCTGGATCGAGCTTGTACTTGCTAGAGACCAACATACCGATTTCTTCTTGGGACAGGTTCGGATAATCAGATGCCATTTGCACCTGGATAGCAGTCATGTCATCCATTTCGGAAGGGTTCAACTGCTGGTAAATAAACCAGTCCTGTGGGGCGCGGCCAGTCTTTTCGACAAAATCCGCAATCACAGAAATCCGTTCGTCGAGCTCTCTTTGCTCCTGCTGTTGCACAGTCAAGTCATCGAAAGAATTGATGTTCCTCCCAAGCCTTTCGCTAAGGAATTCGAACACCGCACCCTCGATATCTTCTTGTGCGTATTCTTGTTGAGCCTCTGGTTGCGCTACCTCTGGCTCAGCAATAGTTTCTTGTTGGGTTTGCTCAACCTCTGGAGCAGCCTCTTGAGTAGGCTGTTCTTCTACTGCCTGGGGTTCAGGAGTAGGTTCAGGCTGAGACGTAGCTTGAGCTACCTCTTCATCGCTGATAAAAGTAATTGTATCGTTTTGTTCGGACACAGCGGGTTGCTCAATGGTTTGATTTTCTTGTTCCATTAGAATTTAATTTAAGTGCAAATATATAAATTATTGGTATTACGTTATTTACGCTTTTTTCTCCAGCGACTAACCCTCCCCTTCTCTCTCTTCTCTTTTCTCCCAGCAGCCTTCTCTGCTGGTGTCAACTCACTAGCTGTTACAGGGGTGTCTTTAGAGATTCTCTTAGTGGGTCTAAACGACCTGTCTCCCTTGGAGTAGTCTTTGTCCCCAGAAAGCGTTTTCCATTCTTCTTTGAACCAACGGCGCAGGTTGGCCCCAGCCTTAGTTTTTCTTACCGCCATTCCCCCAGTTCTTTGCACCTACCTTCCTGCACTTTGCGAGAGCACCAGAAGCATACGCAGAAGGCCACACTTTGTAGCGTGACTTCACCTTGTGGTAGCATGCGTCTCTTCTCTTCTTTACCTTAGGCATGGTTAACGAGTTTAAACTTGGCTTCTTTAACAGCGCCAGAATGTGGTTTGTAATCTCCTTTCATAAGAAAGTATCTACCCCGATCCACCATCCAGTGAAAACCAGAAGGTGCAGAAACAGACTTTGTAGCAGAGCTAACTTTAAGCTTACCGCCCTTGTTGTACTTAACCGCATTCATTAACATCTCCATTTTCTAAGAGCAAGCGCCTTTCTTGTTGGCTTGCCATTAGGCTTCTTCATAGGTCCCTTCACTCCCTTCATGCGAGCACAAAACGAACGACGTCTAGCCGCTCGTTTCCCCGTAGGGTTTTTCTCAGTTACTGCTGGCTTGAGGTTGCTGCCAGTCTCTCTGTTGTACTTTGCGATGCCCGCACGGGTCAAGCCTCCAGTACGAGACTTGTGCTTCCCCATCTTAAGACTGACATTCTTCTTTGCTCTAGCCATAAGGCAAAGATAATAAAAACAAAAAAAGGCCCGCGAGGGGCCTTCTTCTGTCACGCTAAGAGAGCTTATGCGTCAAGTGTAAAGTTTGGGAGGGCGGCTGCAACAGCTGCGTCTACGATAGTGTCGAGGTTGGTCTCACCACCAGAGTTGTTGTACTGGATGTTGAGGTTGTGCATGTACACACCGTTGTTCTCTACCGCCTTCATAGCGATGTATACGTTAGACTCTTGTACGCTCACTGAGAGTACAGATACTGTTGGGTTGAGGAGGGTGAATCCACCGTTCTCAAATTCCTTTTCTCCTGTATAACTCCAGGACTTAGATTCAAATGCAAATGCCATAATTAAAAAGTTTAGTGCAAAGATAATTAAATTATTCTGTCTCGTTTAAATCAAGGTTTGAATCAATCCATAAAGAGTGATTATCGCTAAAGTACTGCGATAAATCTTCTTGAGTCATTGGTCCTTCTCTGCTTAACTCAACAGCAGCAAGAGTTCCGTCAAGACTAACCATGTAAGTATCTATGACGTCGTCGTATGACGAGATTTCCGATGTTGATATAACCTTATAACCCATATCTAGCTTTTCTTGCGTTGTAATTTGCGAGAACCTCTGTAGATGTTAAAGCGGCATCATAAACCCTAGCTTCTGAGAGGTTGTAAGATCTGTAGCCAGAAGAATTCAAGGACCCATCAGAAGTGACTACATTACCTACAGTTAATTTACTTGTAGTAGAACAAAGGTCAGGAGTTCCTCCAAATATCGTTGAGCTACCTGCCGACACCCCGTTTATATATGCTGTGACATCTATGTTTCCGTTAGCTGCTGGAACTGTAACCCAAGTTATACACTTCCAGGTGTTTGGCGTAATTGGGCCGCCACTTGTGAGAGTATAATTGAAGCCTCCGAAAGCGCTTGTACGACCCGTGTATTGTACATCTCCAGAAGTGCTTACCCTCATCCAGTACCCAGCGTTTGTTGTGGTGCAATCAGTAAAGTAACCCCTATTCATAATCCAAACCTCTTGGTTTGTAAACCTTTGAATCCAAATCTCGACAGTAAAGTTTGTTGGGAATGTTCCTGGACCAGCTACTTGTGCGTAGTCATTGACCCCGTCCATAGAGATATACTTAGGTGAGGTTCCGCTTACCGCTAGAGACCCACCTAAAGTACCTGTGTTGCTATTTGAAAGATCTGTAAAAGAGCTACCTGAAGAATAGAAGTTCGAGTCATTAAAATCCCAATGATACATAAGGTTGTTTGTAATAACAGAACCTACCGCACCGCTTGGTGCCTCTTGCCCAGCAAATTTATCAATGTCAGCTTTTGCTACATCGCTTATCTTGGACAGATCAGCCCAAGCGGTACCTGTTACTTTGTCAATAGCCATTACGAGAGCTCAATCCAATCCTTAGATGGGTCGAAGTAAACAATGTTAGTCCCTACTTTATACCCACACACTCTTACTACAGCGAGAGCTGTTGTTGGAGCTGTAGTAGTCAGTTGATTAGCTGTCTCGCTAAGGTAAACAACGTCCCCTACACTACCTCCAGGATCAGTACCAACATATACAAACCCCTTAATTACCATCCCATCTACATCTGAATCTGTCCCTGCTGAAACAGACAGCATTCCTTTAGCTGTAGATGCAGCACTAGCGTCTGTATTAGCCCAGTTGCCTGAACTGTCTAAATAATACACATTCCCCGCTGTAGGGGTTGATGCACCCTGATACCAAATCTCTGCACCCTTGCCGTAATCTCCCGCTGCTGCAAGCCCGCCTTCGTCTGATGTTATACCCCCAGTAACTTCAAATGAACCGTTAACTCTCAGGATGTCATTATTAAACTCCCCGTAAATCAGTGGGGTGGTGGAGTTGCTGTTCTCTATGTAGAGGCGGTTGCTGTTTGTCTCAGATGAGCCAGCTTGATAACCAATAAAGATGTTCCCTGAACCAGTGCTATCTCCTGCCTGATGACCTAAAGCAACACTATTTCCACCTGAAAAGGCTTGGTATCCAATACTTATTGAGTTGTTTTTAGTTGCATAACCTCCTGCCTGAAAACCAATATTTATAGTTCCAAATCCATTATTGTTAATTCCCGCATTGTTTCCAATGTGTACGCTTCGAGTATTTGGGTTGTTTCCTGCACCTGAGCCAAGCGCCACAATTCCAGAATATGCTCCGCTAGTCAATGATGACCCCGCGCCAGCTCCTATGAAGGTGTTGTTGCTAGCACTGGAATGTGTTGACTGATAACCTGCCTGATGACCAAAGAAAGTGTTACTACTACTAGCAGTCAAGGCAGCCCCAGCCTGATAACCAACAGCCGTATTGCCAGTACCAGTAGTAAGCGCAGTTAATGCTTCATATCCTACTGCTACTGTGTTAGCAAAGGTGGAGGTTCCTGAAGAGCCCTGACCCGCACTTCTACCAATTGCAACATTTTGACCTCCTGTCGTGTAACGCGCAGAATCATAACCAATCACAACGTTATCTCCAGCGGTTGATTGTTGACCAGCCCGATATCCCAGTATAACGTTTCTAGGGTTGGTTACTGGGGAGAAATTTTGATTCCCTGCTTCATCTCCAAGAACAACGTTATACCCACCATTCATGCCTTTTGCGGCTCTAAAACCTAGGGCGACGTTGTAGCTAGCTGTACTTCTTTCAAGAGCTGAGCCTCCGATAGCTACATTTTTTTGAGCGGAAGGGGCCAACTGCTGCCCAGCCGAGCGACCTATCCTTACAGAAACGAGGGAGGTTTCGCTAACATAATTACTTGGATTAGAAGTAATTAAAAAGCCGTCATTGGCGGATGCGCCTTGGTCTAACACAAGAACCCCTCCGTCAATTCTAACCTTTCCATTTACGTGTAAGGGCTCACTAGGTGTCGCAGTCCCCACCCCTACATTCCCTGTAGTGTAGTAGATGTCGCTACCAGAGGTTGTCCAAGGGGAAGCGCTTCCAGCACTTCCAGGCTCCCACTTACTATTGGCATTGTCCCACACAAGCGCTTGGCCGTCAGTAGGAGCTACTGTGCTAGTGTCTACGTCTGAGAGGTCATCGATGCTTGCTGCTGCAATACGAGTATCTACAGCAGCGTCTGTATACCCGACCTTTGCGTTGTTTGTAGCGATGTCGCTCTCCATTGTGTCGAGATCGACAGCTTGAGTAACGGAGATAAACGCAACCTTAGTTGAATCAGCCGTCGGGTAACTTACTTTAGCGGTGTTGGCTGCAACCGCAGAGTTAGCAGCTACGCGAGCGTCTGTGTAGTATAGGTTAGTCCCTTCCGTTACGTTGCTTGTACTTGGGGTGACGAAGGTGACAGCACCTGATCCGTCAGTAGCGAGAAGCTGATTGGCTGTGCCGTCAGCAGCAGGCAGAGAGTACTCCACAGTACCCCCAGAGCTAACTTCGATAGCCCCGTCGATTCTAGCCTTTCCGTCAACGAATAGGTTTACCCCACTTGCCCCATAAGAAGTTGTAGAGTTAATTGAAACAGAGTCATGCGCTCCGTCGATTCCTATTTTATTAAGTGAAATTGCGTTTCCATCACCCCCTAAGAACTGTATGTTTGTTTGATTAGGAACTGGAAGGCCAAGAGCAGGATAAAGAGTTACAAAACTTACGTTTCCGCTTCCGTCTGTCTGTAAAACTTGATTTTGAATACCATCAGTTACTGGAAGGGAATACCCCCCGTCATCTGGGTAAATATCAACCGAATTAAACTGTGTGCTTTCAGGGTAATTAACATCCCTTGTTGTATTTAACCTAAAGAGAACATTGTTATTAACGTCAGTAATTGAGGTTTCACCATACCTGAGAATCTTAAATAAAGGGTCGGTATGATTAGTATTCCTGTCATCATAGACGTAAAAACCGTCTTCAGAGGCCCCATTAATCCTTATTGTAACATCATCCCTAGATTTAATGTTTACTCCAGAGCTAGCGCCAGTATTTTCTATATTGATAGGAGAGTAGTTTCCTTGATTGTATAGAGAAATACCATTTGCTGGGTTTTGAGCGCTCCCATCTTTATCTCCCAACATGGAAACCGATCCGTTTAGTGCTATCACACTTAGATCGCCGATACCTTTTTTTATGGCTTGACTGCTGACAGAGCCAGTTCCATCCTTGGTAAAAGTGAATATTTTTCCGTCAAAATTAACGTCTCCGTCTAAATCAGTGTTACCACCTACGGTTAAATCACCAGTAATACTAGGGTTGGACACTAAAGATATAGTGTAGTCACCGTCGGCTTCGACGACGTTTATGTTGCTTCCTCCAGAAAGCGTCTGATCTCCTGTAGCTCCATCCTCAATACCAGCAAGCTTCGCTCTTTCAGCAGCCGTGATATCATTCTTAAGTACCGTTACGTTTGTTTTACCAGAGCTGCTAGCAACTACCTTAACAACGGACGATGATCCAGATACAACTAAGTTAATTATGTCTTCTTGAATGATAGCCATTACTCAATTTCGGTTTCTGAAAACCACCCGTTATCCACCATGTACTGGTGATCACGGACGGTGGTTGTGGATGGTACAATATCTCCAAACGGGAATTTGTTATTTGTTTGAACATATGAGCTAAGAGCATATCGCTCCTCGTTAGTCAGCTCAGGAAAGCAAGCCACGAGCTTTTCCAAGATAGCTGCTGGATGTACTTGGATAACATAATTCGTATCTACTTGAAGCGCATATTGTGTCTCATCTGGATGAGATACAACCCCAAAGACGGTGGAAGCCGCTTCGCCTTCTGCCTGAATGAGTACGGGCCGCGAGATGTTGTACAGCTCTCGCGTGATTTGGTACGCTCGTCGTTCGCTTGTCTGCGTGGCGGTTGGTAGAACTATGATGTATCCTTGCATCAGTAGATTGAATAGAAGGTGTTGATGTTGTCTTCGATGTCGGTGTGGACGGCTTTTGAGCTACTTGCATAAAAAACAATTTCTTGAATTGTGCCACCCCAATAACTGCTGCTAATCGAACGTATATTTGCAATTTCAAAGCTGGTTTTCGCGTTGCTTACAACCGTAGTGTTCAATTTTTCAGTTTGGTCGATGTAGCCTTTTACATCGTTGCTTGCGTTGTCCGCATATAAACTAACAAGGTTTTGTGTTGTGTCGCTCGTACCTGTACCTTGGTCGGTACCGCAGTAAAGCAATCGTTCCGTTCTGTACGGCAAAGCAATTTCACTACTAATACCTGGCCCTAAGTTTAATGCAGTTGCATAGTTGTTATGCCCAGCAGTTGCACGACAAACAACAAACGCACCTACATCGTTCGTGTTATATGTTAAACCTGTTACTTCAGTAAACGAATCGTTTGAATTATCAAACTCTAACGCTGGCTTCCCGTTCTCCGTCACCACGCCCGTCGTCCCGTCGTAAATCTTCGGCATATTCGCCGTAGTCGTTTGCGCTGCGTCGTTCGTGTTTGATGACTGGTCATACCACTTCGAGACAAAGCCGTCGGATGCTCCACAGTGGTCCGCCAAGGCAACAGTATCGAGCTCTCCAAAAATATTGAACCCGATGTCAGCATACGAACTCCCGTTGTAAACTTCTACCGCGTCGCCCGTGTACGCTGTCCGCAATTTGCGGAGTGAATAAGCCGCCGCCGCGCCTGTGTACGTGTCGAGAAGTGGCGTGTTTTGGGTGAAGTAGTCGCCGATGTTGGATTCGATGGAGATTCGGACGCTGGATTTGTCCCCATTTGCTCCTGCGTAAATTAGTATTTCTTGAAAACTACCGCTGTACGTGTTCGATTGGGCACTTCCCATTATGCGCGTGGAACCCGTTGCAACAGTCTCGGAAATATTGCCACCGCTTCCTGTTTCCGTTCCACTTACGTACATCCTCAATTCAGGGTTTTCGCTTTTGTCCTGCTCAATGGAGAGTAGGCTTCGAGTTGTTAATCCGCCACCTGGCACGTATGTCGTGTTTCTACACCTTACCGCTACTTCTGTCGTAACCGTCCAGCAATTTAACGAACCCCCTTGAACATCAGTGAAGTCAAACATTTGGTTAGAACTCGAAACAGTATCAGCGTTATAAGTGATATAAACGCTTCTATCTTCCGAACCGCTACTGATTGAATTTGACTCAAAATAATCGTTACTCCCAAGTAAAGCCACTTTTCCGTTCTCCTTCACCAACGCGCCACCCGTGTAAATCGTCGGCTCGTCTCCCGTACTCGGTGCCGTCGCATCGTTCGCGTTTCCGCTTTGGTCTTTCCACGTTACCACCGTGCAAGTCGTACCCGTGCAGAAGGTATTGATAGCCGCCTCGTCGATGTCGCCATTCACAAAGCCGATTGTGGTCGTCGTGCTATCCGATGCCCTGCGGATAACCATGCAGTCCGTTACGTTGCCATTCAATCGACGGGTAGAATACGCCGCCGCTGCTCCGCTTCCGTAACTCTCATTCAGCAAGCCCGTAAAGGCGGGTGCGGCTGTGACCTCCTCCCACGTCATCTTCAAAGAGATTGGAACTGTGCCGCCCGTGCGTGCCTTGAGATACGCCAACAAAGTCGCTTTCGCGCTTGCAAACGTGGTGTCATCGGCGATGTCTGCAAACTGCGTCCAGTCGCCGCTGGTGTCAGGGTCGGCCTGCGCCTTCTCTGCATAGTACAGCTTTCGCCGAATATCGTAGCCGCTGGTTGGCGTGTCGCTCGATGCCGATTCGCTTAAGCCGTCGCCGTCAGCTTGCGCCGTGTAGTACAGCTCGACCGTTTCTGTAGCGCCCGATCGTAGCGTGCCCGCCTCCGAGCTGTAGCGTTGGTGATAGTAAGTATTAGGAACCGATGGAATGGACAAAGCAGACGCCGCCCAATACGTGCCATTGTATTGCAGCACCGCGCCTGAACTTGGCGTTGGTACTTGCACGTCGTCTAATTCGTCCAGCGTCGAAGCGCCCGCCGTGCCGCGCGACCAAAAGCCGCTTTGGTATACGAGCGCGTCGCCCTCCGCAGGCGTGCCGACTATCTTGACGTCGTTGAGGTCGTCAATGTTGTCAGGTATGGTATTAAGCTCCGTCTGCAAACCCGAAACGCTGCTAATTGGTAACGTTAATTCGTCTTGCTCTATCGTGGTCCACTCGCCCTGTCCGTAGCTAAGTAGCTGCCCCGCAGACGGTGAGCCTGCATCTACGTCCGTCAAGTCGTCAAGCGTTTCCGCGCCGCCCGCGTCGTCTGCCGCTTCCCAGTTGCCGCTCGTGCTGTTGTATGCAATCAGCTGGCCGTTGGTGACGCCGTCAACGTCCACGTCACTCAGGTCACCAAGCACCGCGCCCGTCACTGGTGTGCCTAACGCAATCGTCACGTCATCGCGCTTGATGCGAAAGGTAAACTTGAGCACCTGACTGTACCGGCGTGGGTCGTATTCAATCTCCACGTCAACGTCATTGAACTGGACGCTCTCAACGTTGACGCCGTTGTACGTGCCGCTCACGCGATCCAGTGCAGCACGGACCGCCACACCCAAATCAGCAGCTTCGTTGTAGCTGTCAGCATAGCACAGGAATTCAAACCGTACCTCATCGAGCTTAGACGGTCCGTCGTGGGTGTCTTCTGGATCAACAGAAAGCAACTGGTACACGATGAACGGCACAGCCGTCTCCTGCTCTGCAATCTCTGGAAAGATGTTTGTGCCAACAATATCAGTGACGCCGCTGTTGGCGCTGAGAATACCATATACTGCCTTTCCTACATTCATTTTTTTGTCTTCTTTGCCGCCTTGCGTGCTGCCTTGCGGATTTGGAATTCGTACTTCTTGCGCATCTGGGTGAACGCTTCTTGTTGTTTGTTACGAATGGACCGCTCAAACACGCCTTCATTCCTACCGCCGCCAAACTTCTGGTCACCGCCTTCTACGATGTTAGCAAACCATCCGTCATTTTCGTGCTTCATTCTTTTACCTACACGCGGCCCGACCCAGAATGTGGCATATCGCTTGTCAATTTGCCACACACGAATTGAGCGGCGAAGTGTACCAATTTCAATGTTGTCGGTCTTCTCAATTTTTTTCTGACCTCTACGTATGCGAATAACCTCACGCGCGTCCTTGATGTTTGCAACCATCTCCTTTTTGTAGATGTTGCCCACGGATCGGTGAATGCGTTTCTGCACATCCTTATCCTTGACTTGCTTGCGCAATTCCTCGAACTGCTTCATAAGCGGGCCAACGTCTACGCCGATACCTTCAAAGCCAGTACCGCCGCCTTTCATTTCTAAGCTACCGCGTGCCATCAGGTCCCAGTGATTTGACAAAGCATTACGAGCTGGTCCTGTCGGCCAACCTCCTCAATGCCTTGGATGTTGTAATACTTCGAATTGTACAGCACGCGGTCGTCCGCCTTGATGTCTCGGCTGTCGCTGCTGCTGCGAAT
>Ga0222718_10000714_pt1 | contig 34117 bp, 21 predicted proteins | sample C33_27DmetaG_FD_165045 | JGI IMG/M metagenome (GOLD analysis project Ga0222718, IMG submission 165045) | Estuarine water microbial communities from San Francisco Bay, California, United States - C33_27D | ecosystem: Environmental > Aquatic > Marine > Unclassified | place: USA: California...
AGACGCGTCTGGTGCGTTTTGGCTTCTCGGATGAGTGGGAATGGTTGGCAGAATTGTTTGACATGGGCTTCCTCCAAATGGATGATAAAGGTTCCATTTGTTCTCCGCCATTGTTGGTCTACCGCAACTACAAGCCCATCAACGCAATCCCGAGTGAATGGAATGGTCGTTGGCGAATTACTCATGGAGCGAACTCCGAACATGAGCACGAAGTCAGGATTCAAGCCATTTCAGAAACTCGCCATCGGTTGACTCCCAAGGGGACAGTCTTTTCGGGAGTCTATGAATTTGTCGATGGAAAAATGAAAATGGTCGATGAAAACCCGGGATATCCCGATCTGGTCTGGCAGAAAAAAGATTCGAACACGTTTGAAATGATCGAGGGTGGTTACCTGGATGCGGTGATGACCCGAATCAATGTTGAGTGAATCAAGTTATCGTGAGGACTGCGAAAAGTCTTCACCTGCTGCGGTCACTTCCGCGAGATGGTCTGCGCGAGTGGTTTGAGCACTTGCTCGACGACATGCGCTTCGAGAAGTTCTTCGCTCTTGATACGCAGGTGATGAAGCTCTTCCTCGAAGGACGCCTCGGAAAGTAAACTGCCGTACTGTCGGACCGTAAAGAAGACGCTGAGTTGTTCTTCCGGGAAGTCTCCACGCTTGACTTGATACGCATTGGTGCGGGTTTCAATCATCAAGCGTGCTTGCAGGCGGCAATCTTCCGTCAGGCTCAGAGTGACCTGCGGCTCATAGTTCAGCGGTTGTGCATTGGGGATCTCAATCAAGCTGTCGACGGAAGGGGCGACGCCGAGGGCTTCGGCCACCAACGCATCGTGATTTCCGCGATACGTGAAATCAAAACCGATCATGTAATCGAGCGCTTCGCAATCAAGCGGTGAAACCGACAACATGTAAGGGACGAGTTGCAGAATGAGAGAATGCTGCTCGAAGGCTTCTTCGGGAGTGGGAGGATTGACTTGCGAACTGCAAATCCGCCGAGGTTCGAGAGACAACCAACGATGCGATTCTCGATCTTTATCTTCTTCGAGAACAAAATCCCCATTCTCACGCGTGTAGAAATTCCGCATACTGGGATAAGTTTTTTGAGTCCGACCAAAAAAATCAAGGACTGTTTCACGAGCCGTCGGTAAAGGCATCTCGGTATTGAGATGCATATTGGTATAATAATCGTCGGCTAATGTGGAGTAGAAATGCATATAGGGTCTTTCGACTGAACAGTCGGGAACACTCAATCAATTCACCATGTGGCATTGTACCGACAGACCAACCTACGGGAAACTCACCTCTCTCAAGGATTTCATGAAATGCCAGTCTCGACCGAGTGCTTGACGGAAGTTGTGGAAGTCGCTTTTGTTCCGACCGAACTGGGTTGGTTCGGGTTCGCGATGTCCGACGAGACCGTTCTTGCCCTCACCATCGGGGACACCTCGGAACAAGCCTCTCGACGCAGACTGCGTCAGAAACTCAGCGAAATCGAGATTTGCTCAGAGACTGCAATGGCTTCTTCTCAGGAGGCATCTCGCCTGAAAAAAGATCTGGAACGCTTTGCTACCGGAGACGCAATTGATTTCAGACAATACAAAGTGTCCAGCGAGCACCTGACTGAGTTTCAGAAAAAAGTTCAGCGGTCGGTTCGGAAAATCCCCGTTGGCGAGACACTCAGCTATGCCCAGGTTGCCGAACAAGCCGGATCACCACGAGCCGCGCGTGCCGTGGGGAATGTCATGGCACAAAACCGCACTCCCATCGTGGTTCCGTGCCACCGAGTATTGGCTTCTGGTGGACAATGGGGCGGGTTTACCGCTCCGGGAGGTGTCGATTTCAAGCGTCGTTTACTGGATCTGGAAGCCAATTGCTAAGCGAATTCTCGGCGGGATGAACAGACCTATAGAAGACTCGGAAAAAACCGCAAAATCGAAAAACAACACTGTCCAACGGTTCTTTCCACCTCTTAGAATAGTTTCTTATTATTTGTTATTCGACCGAGCGATTCATGAGCCTCGTAATCACTCGGCCCGATGTGGGCGACTTAATTTTTCACGTCTACAACAGGCCGATCCATCCCGAACTGATACAACGACACGATGAATTGGTCATCGCGGAAGATGACTATTCCTGTGTCGTTCGTCTTCACGATGCAGGGCATTTCATTGAGTTTCGGCACGGAGATATTCTCATCTCCGAAGTGATGAGTTCTCGAAATCATCCACTCCCCCAACACGGGCTTGAGTTGCAGCATACGGTTCGCGGCAGCCGCGACTCGGAATTAATCTTCAATGACCTGATCCGCTATCAGTCATCTTTTCAGTTAGAACGTCTTGATTCCGAAATCTTTCTGAACTTTCATCAAGAGTTGCAGACAGATTTTCGTCGAGCTTGTCTGGCGCGAGAATACCCAGGACAAGGACGATTTGCTCCCGGTCCGATCAGTCTTGTCAGAACAGAAATCACACTCGATAGCTTCTTGATACATACCTATCATACCTACCCCGAAAATTGTGCTGTCGTCAAAACGCAAACATTAATCGAATTCTGCGACGACTAATCCACGGCTTCAAAGAGATGAGGCCTTCTGCTCAATTGTGATTCCGAAGTCTGCAAGAGCAGCTTTCATTTTGAGTGTTTCCCCTTCAATATCAAGCGAAACACAACTCAGATACCTATTGTTCCCCCTCCGGTAATCACCTAGGATTCTCCCCAGATCCGCTTCTTTCGTACAACAATACCATCACGACATCTCAACAATCTCGACTCATTATGTCTGAACACAAACTCCTCGCCTCTGTTATCATTGCATTGATCGACCATCGCGATCAGTACATGAAAAGCATTCAATCTTTTCGTGATCAAACGCTTGAGAATGAGTCGTATGAGATCATTGTCGCGTGTATCGAAACTGCTCCTGAACTTGATGAGATCACAACAGCTTATCCTGATGTGCGCATCGTGTTTTGTGATCATTACCAAGATCATGAAATGTATAATACTGGGGTCGAGAACGCGTATGGTCAGTACATTTATCTCACAGAATGTCACTGCTTTGCACAGCCTGAGTGTGTGGCGAATGCCATTGAAGCAGCCAAAACCCAAAATATCGATTGCATCAACAGTAACAGTACGGGTGCCAACGCAAACCGTTTTGCCGAGATGGAACAAACACTGTTTGAGATTGATGTCGAGCGATGGAAAGCAAGCCCTCGTTCCAAACTCTCACTCCGCGGTTTCTTAATTGAGCGTATTTCCTGGGATGAAGTGGGCGGATTTCCGACTGAGTATGGACATTTCGCAGAGTTGATGATTGGGCAAAGGTTGCAACAGGCTGGAAAAACATTTGGGTATGCGGATCTCTCGTTCGTCGCTCATTACAATCAACCATCGCCAAAAACTCTGATCGCTAAACTGATTCACTACGGCTTTCACGAATGCCACAGCAACCATTACTTTCCTCCAAATGATCCAGATTATCTTTGTGAAGAGTGGCAGTGGTATCGAGACAAGCCAGAAGAGGTTTCCAGCATCACTCAAAAACATCAACGTCGGCTTCGCTGGTTATATGCAGTGCTGATGATCAGTCCGCGTTCGACACCATGGTTCTTTTCGTATTATCGCGAACTTTGGGAAACTTCAATCCGCATTGGTCGACTGAAATATCTCAGCGAAATGGCCAAACCGGATCCTCTCTTTATTCCCAAACATCCGGCGGCGGCCTGAATCATGGGCTCTACTCACAGGAAAGCCCTCGAGGCGTATTTTTTTGAGCCTCCGATTTCTCAATTTTTCCCTAGAGATCTGTCCCTTCTGACATACAATGGGTGAGTGTCCTATCGATAACGGCATTCGCCATGTTAGTCACTCATCGCGACCAATTTCTGAAATTGCTAGCCAAAAGCAATTTGCTTGCGGCTTCCATTCTACGCAGCGCGGTCGAAGAATACCAATTGACGACAATTGACGATCCAACGGAAATTGCACGCTGCCTGATTCAGCAGGGACTACTGACCCGCTATCAGGCAGAACAATTACTCAGCGGTCGCGCCCGTGGATTAGTGATCGATCATTACCGAGTGCTCGAACTGATCGGCTTCGGTGGAATGGGTCGGCTTTATCTGGCAGAAGAGATCGAATCAAAAAAACTCATTGCACTCAAAGTTTTGAACGAAAAGTATCGACATGAAACGGGCATGCTACTGCGTTTGAAACTCGAAGCCGACGCGGGGCGTCAATTACAACACCCACACATTGTGCGCACCATTGAATTTCATGATACGGGTGCCATTTGCTATCTGGCGATGGAGTTTATCAGCGGGATCAACCTGCTTGAGTTATTGGCTTTGAATGGGCCTCTTCCCTGGCCAGAAGTTTGCGATTACATGCGACAAGCGGCGATTGCACTTCAGCATGCACACGATTTGGGAATCATTCATCGCGATGTGAAGGCCGAAAACCTACTCATCACCAAACAGGGAGATGTCAAACTCCTCGACTTTGGTTTGGCACTTCTCCCCGATCAGGCAGATTCCGAATTTTCTTTGTCCATGATATTTGGTCACGATTGTATTGGAACTCCCGATTACATTCCCCCCGAGCAATCGGTCGATGCGCAGACCGCTACGCCCCAATCTGACCAGTACAGTCTCGGCTGCACCATGTTCTATCTTCTGGCAGGTCGTCTGCCATTTGTGGAACCCAGTCGGATCGATAAAATTCGTGCACACCGACAGGACAAAGCCCCTTCGGTGAAATCATTCGCCCCCGACATTCCCAATCGAGTTGCGGCAATCGTTGAGAAACTGCTGATGAAGAATCCCGACAATCGATTCAAATCAATGAATGAGCTGATCAAAGTGCTCACGCCGATTTCCGAATCGCGACCTCTCGACTTCAGTGTGAATGGAGCAATCCGCCGGCGTGTCAAACAGGCCCGTGAGAAGTCTTTCGTCGAGCATCCCAGTCAGCCTCGTCCCCGACTATCTTCAAAAGCAGCCACTGTCAGCGAAATCGCGGAAGTCGCTCATCAGAGGGTCGAAAGTCTGGAGACAAAAATTGAATCCGAAACAGATCCCTTATGCGCAATGCAGCAAGAGTTTGTGCTTCCCGATGCCTCTGCCGATGCAGGAAAACTGGCAGAAAATACTTTGCCGAAGAACCAGGCATCGGCGATTTTAGTCGATGTTGAACACAATCATCGGTTGAGTCTCACAAAAGACCGATTCGTCATCGGTCGCGATGAGTCAAGTGATCTCACACTTTCTGCAGGTGACGTGTCAGCACAACATTGTGAATTACGTCGTGAAGGACAGTGGTGGACGATTACCGATCTGAATAGCACCAACGGTGTTCGTGTCAATAATCAGAAGGTCTCTCAGCAAATGCTTTGGCACGGCGATGAAATTATCATCTCTTTCGACCATCGCTTCAGAATTCTTGATCCCACTCAACCCGATCCGACGGCCAAGAAGTCTCTCCGTATCGGAGTTTGGGTTGGAGCAACGGCTCTCGTTGCTGCCATTGCTGGAACAATCTGGTTTCTGCTGCGATAAGTAACGCACTCTGAAATCAGAACACTTCTTCTACTTCTCTATTCCACAGACTGATCAGCCACTTCCTCTTCTGCCCATTGTTGAGTTTCTTCCGGTCTCAGCACACTGCGGAGTGACCAAAGAAGAAGAGCGAATGCGAGCAGTAAAAACACGAGGGAAATGGGGCGAGTGATGAGAGGGAGATAGCTTCCCCCTGATTCCATCAAACCGGCACAGAGATGTTCTTCAGCAATCGGCCCCAGCACAAACCCGATCACAAAGGGAGCAGCGGGAATTTTCCATCGGTCCATCAAGACACCAACCAAGCCAAACCCCAACATCACCCAAACATCGAACATCCGATTTGCCAAGGCATAAGAGCCCACCACGCAAAACGTCAAAATAATGGGCAGCAGAATGTAACGAGGTAACGATGCCAACCCCGCCAATCGTTTGGCAAACAGCCACAAGAATCCGAACATGAACACATTCGCGAACAGCATCGTCGCCATGATCACACCCACTGTCTGCGGATTGTTCTCGAACAGGAATGGCCCCGGTTGCAAGCCGTGAATGACCAGTGCCCCGAGTAGAATGGCATCGATCACGCTGCCGGGAATTCCCAAGGCAATCAGAGGAATAAGAGCTCCACCGACGGTTGCGTTATTGGCGGCTTCAGACGCAATGATGCCTTCTTCGCTCCCCTTTCCGAATTGTTCGGGAGTTTTCGACGAATTTTTGGCGGCAGAATAGGCGACGACCGAACCAATATTCGCGCCAATTCCGGGAAGAATTCCAATAAACGTCCCCAGTAGAGATGAACGTAACAAGTTGATTTTATAGCGTGTCCAATCGGCCCAGCGCCAATCGAGTGATGATTGAGCCGCATCCACGCGCGTGGCCGGTTGATGGAGAGTCAGTAATTCATGCACAATCTGACTGACTGCAAACAGACCAATCAAAACAGGCAACAATTTGAAACCGTCATCGAGAGCATGAAAGCCGAGTGTCCAACGAATCTCTCCCGTTGCGGGCGAAGCCCCCGGCATGGCGACAAGAATGCCCAACATGCCGGACAACAAACCGCGTGAAAGGGATGCTCCACCCACCGAAGCAATCAGCACCAATGCCATCATAACGAGCGAAAAGAAATCGAACGCTCCGAGTTTCGTCGACCAGACCGCCATTGGTTGAGACAATAAGACGAGTATCACCCACGAAACGAGCCCACCGCAAAGTGACGCTCCGATGCCCAGTCCCAACGCTCGCCCCGGTTGGCCTCCCTTGGCGAGTGGATAGCCATCGAGAGTGGTCATCATCGAGGCTGGAGTTCCCGGCATTCTCAAGAGAGTGGCCGTGATCAGTCCACCACTTACCGATCCCACATACATGGAGATCAGTAGCACTAATGCCGGATCGCCTCCCATCGAGAAGGTCAGTGGTAGCGAGAGTGCAATCAACATGGCTCCCGTGAGTCCGGGGATCGCACCTACCAGAATTCCCAACGATGTTCCAACACCCATCAGCACAAGTGCTGTGGGAGTCAACATGAAGGAAATGAGTTCGGGGAGTCCAGACATAGAAGAGGTTCAACTTCAAGGAAGATCGATGACAAAGATTTTGGTAAAGACAGCATGCAAGCCGACGCTCATCACGAGTGATGTTGCCAGGATTATCCACAGATGACGTTTTGGTTGCTCAGAAATGATGAGAGCGGTCATCAGCACGAACAGAAAAGTTAACGCGCGAAAATCGAACCGTTCCGATTGCAAGAGCAACACATAACCAATGGTGGCCAAAATTGTCATCAACATTGAGCGTATGACATGAGGGGGTCGTTTTACTGACTCAATGACGCTCTTAATCGCTTCTTTTTTCCAGGATTGCCCCGCGACAACAATCCCCAAAAAGCACACAATAGCGAAGGTCATCATGGGGAGATTGGGCAGTGGAATCGTTGGCCTTTGTGAGACAGCAGCAATACGTGCAGACCGATCCGCAAGCTCAGTTTGTAATTCTGAACCTGAGAGAACTTCTGGATCAATCTGTAGTTCCGCAAGTTGCTTCTGAACCGATTCAGACTTCATGGCTTGATTCAAGACCCCCACGACAAACTCAATGCGTGAGGACGATGTTCCCTTGGGCGCCCACCAGAACTGCATATTTCGACTGACGACATCGAACCCCTGCGAGAGGGCTGTTGTCGCATCAACGGCAGGATGTGGTTCGATTCCGCAATAGGCCAATGCTCTTAACCCACTTTCGCGAAACTGTTGGTATTCGGCGACTGAAAACGCCGAGACCTCGGCATGCCCACCAATCAACGCACCGTACCGCTTTGCTCCGCCGCCATGCTGGACGTAACGGAATCTTGCCTCCCCCTGCTCTTTCGCAGCCGACTCGAGCATCAATCCGGCAAAATGAACGGGAGCGCCCAGATTGGCCGAAAACAGAATCGTGTCGGGTTCATCAACCACAACGCGCATTAAATGTTCCAATGATTGATACGGTGAATCATCAGTCACCGCGATCACCAGCCCCACATCGCCGGTCCCCGCGACCGGTTCAAATGCCTCCGGTCCATAAGCAGCTTGCCCCGAATGTTGGGCGGTCATAATCCCATCATGCAATAAGAGCAATGTGTAGCCGTCCGGTCGGGCATCCTTCACACGGCGTGAGCCGATGGTTCCTCCCGCACCGGGAACATTGACGATGACGAGAGGCTCGGGTAGCAGTTCCTGATCTTCGATGGCACGCTGTATAATCCGAGCGAATGTGTCACTTCCGCCCCCGGCAGAAAATGGAACAATAACCTTAATAGGACGCTGAGGATAAACTGCGTCCATCGAGTCTTCGGACTGAGCGCAGCCGAAAATCAAACCTGTGAAGAGGCAGAAATTGAAGGCTAAGACTTTGCGAGCGACTTTCATGACGATTGAGTGTAGCGAGTTTTCTGTGTCCGATTCCAGAAGAAGCCCAGAAAATTAGCCGCCAGCCAAACAGGAGATACCTGAATCGGACTTCATTAACAGCTTCCAGAGTTGAGAAACGGTCACCTCTCCGCGACAATACAAATATGAATAAACGCCCCAACATCCTCTGGTATTGTACCGATCAACAACGCTTCGACACGATTGGAGCACTCGGTAATCCTCACGTTCGCACGCCGACCATCGACCGATTGGTCCACGAGGGGACTGCATTTACACATACCTATTGCCAGAGCCCGATCTGTACTCCGAGTCGATCAAGCTTTATGACCGGTCTGTATCCATCGCGTCTGCACAATACACGTAATGGCAACGATACGTTTCCTCAATTCCCACCCGTCATCACAAAACTGATTGCTGAGAACGGTTACACGTGTGGGCTGATTGGTAAGTTTCATCTTCAAAGCTCGGGGCATCGAACGGAACCGAGGCTCTCTAATGGTGATGGCTTCAGTTATTGGAAATTCTCACACGCACCGCGTGACGATTGGGAATCGGGACACGATTACGCCGACTGGGTACGGCAACAAGGTGGAGAACTCGACACGCTTCGCAGTAGCGAAGAGCGAGTCCCCACAGAACTCCATCAGACAACTTGGGGAACCGAACGCTCATTGGAGTTTCTCAAACAGCAGTCGGGATCGAATGAACCTTGGCTGCTGAACGTCAATATTTATGATCCGCACCCGCCGTTCATTCCTCCCAAGTTCTATGCCGATCAATTTGACCCGCAGCAAATGCCCGGCCCTTACTTTCGCGATTCCGATCTCAAGCAACAGCAGAAACTCGCCTCGCTCGACTTTCAGGATGATCTGAAAACACCCGAGCAACACAATGCGTTTCGCAAACAGGCCGACTATTATGCCATGATCAAACAGATCGACGATCAGTTTGCCCGCATCCTCGATTACCTCGATGAAACTGGACAACGTGAAAACACGGTGATCATTTTCACCAGCGATCATGGTGAGACTCTCGGCGATCACGGCTTGATGTACAAGGGATGTCGTTTTTACGAAGGGCTTGTTCGCATACCGCTGATTTTCTCGTGGCCGGGACAATTTAAGTCAGACCTTAAAGCCAAAGGCTTGGTCGAAATGCTCGACCTGACCTCAACGATTGTCGAACTGGCTGGGCTCGAACAGCCCGACTATATGCAAGGGCGTTCGTTGATTCCCGTGCTCACAGGAGAAGCCAACCCAGAACATTTCCGTGAATTTGTGCGGAGTGAATATTTTGACGCGCTCGACCCGTTCTTCACTGGCGGCACGGGAACATTCGGCACGATGTATCGAATCGAACGCTACAAACTCTGCATGTATCACAACAAAAACCTGGGCGAACTGTACGATTTACAGGTCGATCCTTGGGAGTTTGATGACTTATGGGATTCTGCCGAACATCAAACAATCAAACATCAGCTCATCGAAGAGAGCTTTAATTCGCATGTCTGCTTGACGACCGACATGGGCTCTCCACGCATTGCCCCGATGTGAATCTGCAAGACTTATATTAATCCGACTGAAAGCAATATTATGACGGACGCTTCATTGGCGACATTCGGTGGTGGCTGTTTTTGGTGTACCGAAGCGATTTACTCCGAAGTTCTGGGAGTCAAATCAGTCACATCAGGTTACGCAGGCGGGAAAACGGAAAACCCCACCTATAAGGATATCTGCTCGGGAACCACCGGGCATGCGGAAGTGATTCAGGTGGAGTTTGATGCTGATCATATTTCTTATCGTGATTTGCTAACGATCTTCTTTGCGACTCATGATCCGACAACACTCAATCAGCAAGGTGCCGACAGGGGCACACAATATCGCTCTATTATTTTCACTCACGATGACGGGCAGAGCCAAGTTGCCCAACAGTTATTGAGCGAACTCGATGCCAGCGATGAGTTCGCCAGTCCGATTGTGACACTCATCGAACCGCTAACCACTTTCTACCCGGCAGAAGAATATCACCAAGGATATTATCAGCAAAACGGCAACCAGCCATATTGCAACGCGGTCATCAAACCCAAATTGGAAAAGTTCCGGGCGCGCTTTGCCGATCATCAAGCCAAGTAAGATTTTGGGTGGCTGGGGCTCTCGTGGACTTGTAAGGCAGATCTCACCCGAAGCAACAGGAAGATCGTTGGATTATCATCACGCAAACTCAGCCCCAGAATCTATCGCAAAAGAATATCTGCGCAATCCACACTGACGAGGAAAACGCCGAGTCACAGCCGTCAGCGTTTCTCGACTTCCATCCGCACATCGTCCAGAATCAGCTTCCCAGTGCCACCATTGATTCCGACTTGCACAATCATTTCTCGGGCATCGAGGGGAATCGAAAATGTTTTCTTGTAGGTGCGCCACGGTGAGTTCCCCGTCCAGGGGCCGACCATTTCACCGGTGATATACTTTCGGCGATAATCGTAGAAAAATACCTGCAAGCCCGGTTTTTCAAAATCGTTGGTCCCGGATCGAAGGTTCTCGAAAGTCGCCGAGACCTGCAATCTGATCGTTCCCAGCACTCGCCCATCGATTCCCATTCCTTGCAAGGCTTGTGCAGGTTGTCCGGGTGTCAGGTTGAAAAAACGCACACAACGATCACCGTGCAACCCACCCGACAGCAGATATTTCATCTGCCGTTGATAGTGCCAATTATCGAGCTTGCCATCTTTATTGTCATCAAGCTCGAACGACCCATTCACAATTTTGGGAGCAAGCGGGTTCGGTCTGACTTCTCGATTCTTTTCTGACTCACCGGTCATCGGGACAAACAATGTCGGAATCAACTCCGTCTCGACCAGTTTGCCGTCTCTCTTTTCCAGCAGATAAAAGACTTGCTGATAACGCTCACCGACCGGCACCACCATCTTCCCTCCCTCGGCCAGTTGATCAGCGAGCGGTTTGGGAATTTTCTCCGGGGAACAAGTCACGATGATTTTATCGAACGGTGCATGCTCGGGCCAGCCGAGATAACCGTCTCCGACTTTCGTATGTATGTTGTCGTAACCGAGCTCTTTCAATTTGTTGCCCGCTTTCACTCCCAACTGCTCGACAATCTCGATGGAATATACTTCGTCGCAAATTTCTCCCAGCACGGCAGCCTGATAACCCGAACCGGTGCCAATTTCGAGCACTTTGTCGTCGGGTTGTGGATCGAGAACCTGAGTCATATAGGCAACGATGTAGGGAGGCGAAATTGTCTGGCCGTAACCAATTTCGATGGCTACGTCGTGATAGGCATACTTCTGACGAAACTGGCTGACAAACTCGTGTCGTTTGACCGTCTTGAGAGCATGCACGACCCGTTTGTTCGTGATTCCTTCAGGAATCAAAAATGTATGAACCATCTCCAGGCGTTGATCATAAAACTGATCCCGCTCTTGAGCAGGCAGAGATCCCACCATACTTGTGAGTACCAAGCTGACGAGAAAACGTGTCGTTGCGCGCATATCGCGATTCTTCCATCCATGAGAGCAAGCGAGTGATTGACTTTAATTATAGAGAGCAAGCCGAGGTGCGCGAATGGCGATTTTCAGGAAGAAACCTCGCGACCTGGCTTATTCGACATCATCCAGCTCCGATTGCAACTCCATCCACTGCTCTTCGAGTTGTCCGATTTCGTCATTGAGAGCATCGAGTTCTTTCTGCAACTCGGCTGCTTTTTCGTGATCCGTCATTTTGAGAAACTCTTTATTGATTTTCTGCCGTTGCTGATCGAGTTTCTCAATTTTTCGCTCGACTTTTTTTTGCTCTTTCGAGGTTTCGTAGATCACTTTGCCAGCCTGTTTCACACTCGGTGCTGGCCCTTTGGAGCGAGGTGACGAAGAGGCGTCTCGCTGCCCGTCTTCCACTTCTTTGGTGACACGATAGAGATAATCTTCGTAGCTGCCGGGATAATTAACGACGCTCCCATCGCGAACTTCCACAACAGTTGTCGCTACTTTTTGCATGAAGTGCCGATCGTGGCTCGTGAAGATCACGGTCCCTTCGTAAGTCTTTAATGCATCGGCGAGTGCTTCGACCGTTTCCACATCGAGGTGGTTACCCGGTTCGTCGAGAATTAAGACCGACGATTTCCCCAGCATAATTCCCGACAGACAAAGTCGTGCCCGTTCTCCCCCGCTCAATACCGACACCGGTTTTTTCAGATGTTCATCGCGAAACAGAAAACTTCCCGCCGCTTCCATCACTTGCTGAGTGGTCGTTTCGGGAAGCGCTTCTGCCTGCAAATATTCAAGCACTCGCATGTCTTTGGGTAACGACGTATAGACATGTTGAGCGTAAGTTCCGATATCGACGCCGTAACCCCATTTGATGTTTCCACCCAACTCTGGCAGTGAGCCCACGATGGTTCGCAGGAAGGTCGTTTTCCCTTGGCCGTTGTCTCCGACGATGGCAATCCGCTCGCCATACTCCAAATCGAGATGGATTTCGTCGGCAACCGGCTCTCCTTTTTCATACCCAATGGAGAGATTGGTGCAACGCAATACCGAACCTTTTCTGGCTTCGACTCGTGGAACATGAATTGAAACGGTTGCTTCCGATTGTTCGATATCGACCGTTTCTAAACGCGCGAGTTGTTTGGCTTTACTGCGCGCCTGAGACGCCGTGTTGGCACCCGCTTTATTCTTATCGATGAATGTTTTGAGCTGTCTTTGTTTGGAGCGAATGTTGGCGTTGTAACGCATGTCTCGTTCGCGTTGTTCATCCTTCATCTCCAAATACGCTTCGATGTCACCCGAGTACATCGTGAGCTTCCCTTTCGCCAGTTCGAGTGTCTGGTTACAGGTGGCTTTGAGAAATGAACGATCATGGGAAACGATGACACACGCTAAAGGCAAATCACGTAGAAAGTTTTCCAGCAAAATTTGTGTTCGCAAATCAAGAAAGTTGGTCGGTTCATCGAGCAGTAACAAATTGGGGTCGTGCAATAACAACGCCGCCAATTTGACACGAGTCTGCCAACCGCCCGAGAGTTCTTTGAGCGGACATTCCAAGCGTTCGTTCTTCAGTTCAAATTGAGCCGCCACCTGTCCGCAACGATAATCGGGCTGACCGGAATCACGCATCAGGAATTCCATCGCCGATTCCCCGGGATCAAACGGATCGTGCTGATGCAAATAGCCCAGTCGTAAATGCGGATGCCGAATACATTCCCCAGAATCGAGTTGTTCGTTTCCCAGCAGAATTTTACAGAGAGTCGATTTCCCCGCCCCGTTACGGCCAATAAAACCGACCTTGTATTCATCACTCAGGGTCAAATCGGCTTCATCAAGAAGAGTTTGGCCGCCGTATGATTTTAGAGCGTCGCGGAGTTCAAGCAGCGTGGTCATCGGTATTCAGAAGCTAAAAGTATGAAGGGGTTTGAATTGTGGCTCTATTGTGACTGTTGACTCCAGAAGTGCAAAGGCAGTTCGGGGTGAGAAATTCGAGGGATCTCACAAAATGAAGCCCCTCGTTGGAGCAAATCGTCCTTGTGTTCGAGAATGAGTTCGGCGAGGATTTGAAAAAGAGTCAACCGGTCATCGTTTCTCTGAAATCGAAGATATGATCCACAAATATATCGTTATCATCATATTTCTGGCGTATCTGCCCTCGTCAGGACATTTGTCGGCTCAAGATCAGCCTCCTGCAAATACCACTTTGAATCTGCAAACCTGGCCCCAACTTTATATCGCAGATGTTGATGGCAAAAATCCGAAGCGATTGTTCCCGGAATCAACCCATCGTGCCGAGGGCTCTCCCTCATTCTCTGAGGGTGGCCAGTTGATGATTTTCAGTGGTTTCAATGCTGAAAAAAAAGAGCGTGCCACATCTTCCGTCATTTATCTTGTGGACTTGGAATCCGGGGAAGAAACAAAACTTTGCCAAGGCTTAAACCCGTCACTTTCCCCACGCGGAAAACGTTTCTTTTATTCCCGTTACGATGATCGCGGCGTGTGGGTGGCGAACGTCGAGAATCCTGAAGAGACCGCCACAAAACTTGACCCGAAAGGTTGGGGGACGGCTTGGTCTCCCAATGGAAAGATGCTCGCGTGGGCTTCCTATTCCAATAGTTACAATCTCAAAATTTTAGACATTGTTGAGGGGGACGAATGGATTGTCTTTGAAGGAGAAAAATCCCCTTTTCGCATCATTTATTTCAACTTCGCTTGGTCACCCGATAGCCGCAACATTGTATTCAAGGGGATTACTCACGAACGTAAAACCGGTATTTTTGCAGCACAAGTGATCAAAGAGCGAGAACCCATTTTGTTGACAGAGATCAGCTCAGTCCACGAATCTGTTGATTGGCATCCTGATGGATCGAAAATTCTGTTTTCGCAAATTGATCCCGAATTGAAAATTTATCGTCTCTACACGATGGAACCCCTCAAGCCCGATGCCAAGCCGGTACCTGTCCCCAATCTCCCCCCGCAAATGATTGCTACGAATCCTCGATATACCCGCAACGGAAAACAGATTGTCTTTGCAGCCGCGATGAAACCGCCTGTGAAAAAAGAGGAAGACAAAGAAGATGAAAAAGCGAAAGCCGCAGCGAACGCCGTCAAAGAGAAGAAAGACGAATAAAAAAACTCACCCCGGTTGTGCAATGGGTGAATTCAGAACTTCCTGAAATGTTTTGATGCGAGTCGCAGAGATCGTTCCGACTCGATCATTTTCCTCACACACTGCGCCGCGCACGGCGAAAATATCGGTTCCTATCGGTCTGAGAATCGGCAAATGATTCTCGCGTAAGCTACCTGCAAGTGCCGTCAACAGTCCTGCTCCCTGAATCATTTCTCGATACGCTTTGAGTTGCTCGACCGATAACCAATCGAGCAAACTGCCCGATTGTTTCGACCAAGTATCGAATAATACACCAGCGCAACCGGTCGTGATGGCAGTCTCGATGATTACATCCGGGGCGGGACTCTTCGCAAGCTCATGATCGACATAAATAACGGCAATCCATTGGAATGATTTCTCAGCCTCTGCTTCGATATTGTTCCTGAGTGATTGCCATTCTTCCTGCCAAGTTCTGTTTTCCTCTTCGCCTGACAACCCAATTTTCAGATATCGAAATGCCGTTGGAATTCGCAAGACGGATGATTTTTGTTTCCTTTCGCTCAATTCACCCAATGCCAGACTCAGCGTCGCTTCAGGCAATACTTCCGCGATTTTTTGAGCGGTGGAGAGTTCGACCATGCCGAGCGAACCTTTGTGAGGTTCTTTCAGATCGATCAAATCGACGTTCGCATGATGGGCGATCCGAGCTTCTTCCAAGTTGCGCACGCTGACGAGGAGACGAGGAGCCATCGGCGTCGAATTGATGCTGATATTTGATTCTGCAGGCTCGTTCATTTCAGCAACATAGCTATCAAGGCTCGTATTGTCGAGTCGTTTGCTCAACGACCTGCTTTTCGCTACCCGACCGCTTGTCTATAATCGTTCGAGCAATCCTTTGAATTCCGAAAGAGATTTTATGCCATTATTTTTCTTCCCCATCGGTGACGATAATCAAGGTCGAACGATTAAACCTGTCGTCAATTACGCCCTGCTGGCCATCAATATCGCGGTCTTCTTCTTGCTGCAATCGGGTCCCAAAGGGGATCAATTCACGATGGCGTTTTCGACCGTGCCCAAAGAGATTGTCACCGGAGAGGATATTGTCACCGACCCGGAATACATCGAAGACCCGGCAACCGGTCAAGTCTATGAGATGCCGGGCCTCGAACCGACTCCCATCCCGGTTTGGGGAACATTACTGACGGCGATGTTCATGCACGGCAGCATCATGCACTTGTTGGGGAATATGTTGTACTTATGGATTTTTGGAGACAATATCGAAGACGAAATGGGACACGGTCGGTATCTTGCCTTCTATGTGCTCTGCGGAATTATCGCCGGGTTATCGCATGTGTTACTGAACGCGGGTGGCCCCAGCGCATTAGTCCCTTGCCTGGGAGCCTCCGGGGCAATTGCCGGCGTGCTGGGTGGCTATCTGATGAGACATCCCACGCGAGGCGTGCATGTCATTGCCATTCGTGTGGTGATTACTCTACCAGCCTGGGTTGTGGTGGGAATGTGGTTTGTCATGCAGGTCATCGGCGGGCTGGGAACCCTCGGTCAAGAAGGAGGAGGCGTCGCGTATGCCGCCCACATCGGTGGGTTCATCGCGGGGCTGGCTTTGGTCACACTGTTTGTCAAAGCCAAGCCGAATTCAAATCCCACGAGACAAGACGATATCGATCATTGGCAACAGAGTTAACATATCAACGACGGTTCGCAGGACTCGCCTGCTTCGAGGACTTTGGGCCGAACTGGTAAATCTCCACATAATCGACCAGTCGTGCTGCATCTCCATCAGCGTACGATTGATATTTGGCAAAGCGAGGAAACGGATATTCGTCAATCGATATCAGTTCCCACCGCGATGTCATGTCCGACAGCCATTGGTCAAATTCTGTTTGGTCAAATTCCAATTTGGGATCGCGATAGATCACACATCGTAACGGCCGTTTGTGTGTGGCTTTCAAATCGTCGATCTGACGAGGTGTTGACGACGAGTAAATTGCTTTGTTGGCCTGATACATGGCTGCGAAACTTAATTCCGTTTGTGCCTTCGGCGTCAAAATGATCCCCAAATCCTTCTCGACACAAACAGACTCCCCTTGAAATGAGGTACTAAACCAGAACCATTGTGCAAACGCGCGGGCACGCATGTCGGATTCGGTTTTGTAGGGAGATCTGACATCCCGGATCACAATTCCGCTGGCTACCAGTAAAAGGTAAGCCGTGGTAACGCCGAGAGTGTGTCGTTGAGTGCGAGTAAGATTCCCGATCGCTTCCAGCAATAATGCGGCACCCCAACCGGAGAGCAAGCAGATGATCCCCGCCATGTGCATCGAAAATTTGAAATGGCCTCCGTATGGATAACGCTGCAAAGCGGCGGCAATCAGATGCAACATTGCCGGCATGATCAACAGCACGGCCAATGTTTTGTTTCTGTGAACGAGAGCAATCACGCCTATCAAGACACAGATCGTCGTGAACGCACTTGCGTAATTATGCCCGCCCAGGGGAAATGCCAATAACGGTCCACAATGAGTTTCCAACAACCACTGCGGTAATTGCCAAGGTGTCTTCAAGGGAGGAAATGCGTTGCTCCAGTAAATGCCCATCCAATCAAGCTCGGCGGAAGCTTGTCCTTGAGCGGCAATCAGCATCACGATGGCAAAGCTACCTAATAGGGCGATATTGTAAACTGCCCAAAGACGTACTTGTCGTTGATTAAAGAGAGATCGCAGCAAGCTGACGGCAGGATCACTACCGGTCGTAGCCTGTTTCCACACGACCAATAGCACAAACAGACTCACTGCACCGGCGGAAAAGACCGCCGGATAAGAAAGAGCAACAGCCATTGGCGTGAAGACAATCAGCGCCCACAGCCAACGACTTGCTCGCTTGTGATTATCTGCGTCAGTCAATGAAAACGCACACCACCATTCGACGCACATCATTATGTAGATCAAGCCGACCAACATGTCCGAAGCGTATTGCTTGGCTTCCGCCGCGTACCGCATATTGGGATAAGAAACCGCAAAAAGGCCGACTGCAATCACAAGCGCCGGTCCTGAGAGTAACCGTTTGGCAAGATGGAGAAACAGAAACAAGCCGGCAATGCTGCAAACAAAGGGAAAGGCACGCAAAGCGAATTCGTGATATCCAAACAGCTTGACGGCTGTCAGTTCAATCCAGAGAAACAGAACCGGTGCGACTTGATGATAGCGCAACGGCTCAAGCAACTCCAAATAACTGCGGTCGATAAAATTGACCACCAAAAAGCATTCGTCTTCCCACAAGGGGAAGTTCATCAGATAGCGGCTACAGCGCATCAATAACCCGACCACGAGAAAAACTCCAACGAGCTTTTGCTGACTGGCCGTGGTGGATTGATCGTTGGTGAGTGTCGCGGAACTCATGCGGGATCGAATTCGATAGAAGAAATGCCTTGCTGACAAGCGAGAGTTGTAGATCAAGCCGGGGGATCGATCAACGGAAGTCTTTTGCCAACAAGACTCATATAACACCGCGCATCAAAAAACTCCCCCGGTTGCCAATGCGACCGGGGGAGTTTTGGAAATTCTCAAGAATTCTTTATCCGATGATCATCGGATGAGGAAAGGTCCTGCACTGAAGTTAAGAGTATTGAAACCAGCTCGAATGAGTGTTCCCGTTGTGTTGTCGGTATCGGGTAGTGTCAAGCTTCCAGAGGTGAATATCGACTGAGTGAAAGTGTTGGACGTACCACCAATATTGGTCCCTGTCGCAGTCGAATCGTAGAAGGTGAAGAACCCGACAGCCTGACGTCCGGAAGGCTTCACAAGATCGCTGTTTGTGAACAGTCCCAGTTCGGTGCGTCCGAAGAGAGCCGTCCCTTCACCATCGATATTGAAGAAGGCTGATTCGCCAAAGTTACCCGTATTCAATCCGTTCGGATTCAACAAAGTACTTGGTCCCATAGGAGCGTTGAACGCCGGATCGATGAGCGGTGGAACACCTCCTGATACTGTGGTGTAGTTCTCACCCATGGCGAGGTCCAGAAAGGCAACTGGATCGAATTCAAACCGTGTTCGGTTCGGGTTACCCAGAGTTCCCGAAGCTTGTGGATTGGCAGAAACCACCACTTGAGTTCTCAAGTCATCCAGTTCGTTACCACCAAACAGGTTGCCATCGAGCCAAGCGATTTGCTGAGTGTTGGTACCAATTTGCAGTACCATACCGTCAACCGCGTTCCCGGCACGAGAGCCGTTGTCGGTCACTTGGTTGTTCACAAAGTTCAACACTGTCGCTGTTCTCACACTGGTTGTCGCAGCATTGGCTAACATAAAGGCTTCATTTTCACCATCAAAGCTAACTGCTGGAAAAATGTCACCCGCATTTTGATTACTTCCTTGAACATTACGAGGATCTGTCGGGGCAACGGCATCCAATAAGGTAATGTCACCCGCTAACTCTCCACCGATTCCTTCTGCCAATGTCTGGAAGAAGAAGCCCTGTTCGTTGTTATTACTGAATGTGTTTCCAGCGACACCGGGAATCATACCCCCGGTCTGTGTGACATCTTCGCCAAAGTCGAGGATACCGTTACCGTTCAGGTCTACATTGGTAGCGAGAGCTCCAGTGTTGTCGACATCTTCATCCATAAAGGTGAATACAGCCACATTAATCGTTCCCTTCACACCGTCATTGTCTTCATTACCTCCAGAACCATTGCTCGTGGTATCTTCGGTCCCGATGTTGTAGACCGCTGTGAAGGTACCATCGACAGATGTTGAAGTTGAACGAATGTCAGCTTGCAGACCGTTCCCTTCGTTCTCGTTAAAGACAGAGTTTGTAATGTTCACGGCGACATCGGCTACGCTATCTTGGAAGAAGACGGCACCGTCGTCACCGTTCATGGTTGACATGAAGTTATTGATAAAGAAGTTATCGAAGGTGCTGCCATCGGAAAGGACATCGAGACCATCATCGCCCGAGTTCCAAACGCGAACATACTGTCCACCGAACGGGTTCCCGGTCACTTCGGGAGAACCGATGATGAAGGTATTTTGGCCGGATAGTGTGTTGATGTTGATCCCGTCATCGCCGACATCAAAGATATCGACACCTTGGATCGTCCACAGGTTTGTTCCGGGAGCACCCTGCACAACGTGGCTACCGGATGATAAGATCTCAATTCCGTTGTCACCGGCTTCTTGACCGTCGATGATCGTTCGAATCTGGTTACTAAATTGGTCCAGTTGACGACCCGAGATGCGAACATCGTGGAACGCCTGGAAGGTATGTGTGATGTCGAATCCGTCATCCCCAAAGCCTTGGATGAAGTTCGAATCAAACACGGATGACAAGACAGTCGGTCCTGCTCCTTGCAGTGTTCCATCAAAGTCTGTGTCTTCCCATTGCTGAAGGACACCATCAAAGTTCAAGTCTTCACCGTTGGTGGCCTGGACGGGCATACCGAGGGACGAGTTGTTTGAAGAGTTAATTTGAATGGCATCATTGATCGTATTGGTGATGCTGTTGGTGACAACGAATGTCTGCATCACGGTGTCTGCTGTCAGATCGTATTGAATGCCGTTGCCGTTCGCATCGAACATGTTGTCGTCGATATAAACCATTGAAGCGGCGAAACCGTTCAGAGCCGATTGTTCTGAACCGGCACCCACGACTTGCACACCCACATCGTTCCCGGTGAACATGTTGCCGTTCAAGCCGTTGTTGGCAATGCCATCACCGATGAGGGCTGTTAACAGCGAAGCCCCTGAGCGTCGTACAAAGACACCGGCACCATCTGGGGAAACATTCGTATTAGCTGACGTATTATTGAAGGTTCCTTCAAACAGGTTTCCTTGGACCGACAAGAAACTACGATCCTGTTGGCGTGTCGGAGAACCGACAAACCCTTCGGTACTGAAGATCACACCCGCGTCACCGTTGTTGGTGAAGACGTTGCCTTGCCCGGGGATTGTTCCACCCACCGACATCACCAGTTGTGAGTTCTGATACAGGTTTGGAGAGGTTCCCGCAATGAGGCTGGCATTCACACCGGCTCCCGCAGCAGCGTTGTTTGTTTCATCCGCGATAAAGGTGTTTCCGATGAAGTCAATGTCGGCGGCCGAGTTCGTCACGATGATTTCTGCACCATCATCACCACTTGTTTGACGATCAAACAGGTTGCCGCGAATCACACCGGAGTAATTTTGCAACCCAGCAAAACCAAAGACACCCATTCCCGCGTTTCGTGTTGTACCGTCGATGGTATTTTCGATGATTCCATCTAAATCGACATCGGCTCCCCCTTCAATTCGAGCCGTGTTACCGAAGTCAATAAAGGATGGTGTAGAAGCGGCAACTGTCCCTTGACCGTTCGCCACGATTCCTAAACCGTTTCCTCCGGCTGCCGGATTCGAGAAGTTGTTGGCAAGGATCGTACCGCCAATGAAGCTGGAACGACCACCGTTGGAGTTATCAGAGTTGGCTTCGATGTGTAATCCATTCCCGCCATCTCCACTGAAGGTGTTGAAGAAGACTGGACTAAGTGGGTCGGCTTGCACAAAGTCTGGCAAGGCACCTGCTTGCAGGTAAACCTGACCGCCGTTGTTGGCAAAAAATGCCATGCCGTGATTGGTATTACCACCCGTTGTATTACCGGCAAGAACAGGATCGGGAATTCCGTCACCATCCAGATCGCGTTGAGTCAAAAGCCCGTCACCATCAAGATCTTCGTTGCCTTGCAAGATGCCGTCGCCATTCAGGTCTTCATCCCCAATCAAATCGACACGAGCAAAATCTGTCCCTGCGAATAATAGTGGATCAGTGCCATTGGCGGTCACGTTACCACCGTTCACATTATTGGTGATTGTGTTGTTCAGCATCGAGAGAGTTAGCACCAAACCATCAAACGGATCGGTTGCGCCGGGACCGTCATTATTGGCGGCGTTAATTGTGATGTCGTACCCGGTTGTATTACTGTCGAACGTATTGTTCCAAAGAGTACTGTGACCCAGCAGGCTGCAGAAGGCGGCTGGTAATCCATCAGAGAGATCGTTAGCCCAGACACCTCGAACATTGTTCTGGAATGTGTTGTTACGCACATGCAAGTCTTGGCCGAATCCATCACCAATCGGGTCTGGTCCCATTGGTAACATGCCGGTTGAATGCAGACGGATACCATCATGAATACCGCTGCCATCGAATGTCAGTCCAGAAATCAGGTTGCCTGTTGAGGCGTAGACAATCGCGTTCGGATTTGCCGAGCCGTTCATCAGCACAGGATTCGCCAAACCGGCATCGAGTGCTCCGATGGTAAATGTCGATGCAGGAGTGAAGGGGTTCGCGGTGATATCGAGAGTTTGATCGATGGTCGAACCGAGTAACAATTGGTTAGGTCGCAAGGCGAGAGGACGTGCGGTACCTGCTGAAAGTGTCAGGTTGGTCGATGTTCCATCGGCCCGTGGGCGAACGTAGAACGCATCGATCATGTTGCCGGGAACTTCATTGGCGGCGACCATCGCATCGATATCACCGTAGGGAGACTCAAAGGTACCGCTTCCAACGCCAACGGCATCGGGATCGAGGTGAGCGAAGAAGTAAGGCTGGCTTGTTTTCGGATTGACAAGTGGTACTTCGAACCTTTGAGTCGTGACCTTTGTGGGAATTCGTCCAGAGTGATGAATACGCTTGGAGAACCGTTCGCGTGTACTGATCGGTCGCAAGAAGTTTCGGGGAGCACCATCTGGCGTCGTCAATGTAATATTGAACCAAGTGCTATTGTCGAAGATATCGTCTTTGGTGTGATTGACATTGAATGTGGCATCTTCTGTGATTGACCATTCGCCACGCACTCCCCAACCGATTGAATCTCGATCATTCTGAGAGTTCATCATGTAGTAGGCTTTACCGTACATATTGATGCCGTAATCGCCTAGATAGGCCAACGGTCCACCAATCTCGATGTCGGCATTGTGATACGCAGTTTCGCGAACAGCAATCCCTTCAAACAGAAAATTGTTTCCTGAAAAGCCTTCGTTCCCTGTCAAGCCGGAACCAACCAAGTCGTCGGAGTCTGAAGTGATAAGCTGAAATCCTGCGAGAACATCGACAAACTTTCCGAGACTTTCTCCGCGAAGCGACCAGGCAGATCTTGTTTCTTCATATTGACCATCAACGGTCAGAAAACTTCCCATTCTTAACAGCCGGTCCATATTCTCCAGATAATAGGCATAGCCGATACCGAGGTTACCCGCGAACCGACTATTCTCTGTCATCGAGATGCCAATCTGCGAGAAGAAGTAATCCGTTCCCGGATTTGTATTCCATGGCAGGAAGGCGTCGACTGTGTAAAAGTCTTCTCGCCAGTAGTTGTCTCCGAAGTTCCCCGAGACACCCGCTGAAGGAAGAGCACCGATGGTCATCTCGTTCAGCCCGCCAAGGCTATCGAGTGTCATCAGTCCTGCTCGCGAATTCGGCAGGGTTCCCGAAACCTGAGCATCGGTTTGTGAGACCGAGGTACTCTGAGGTTGTGACCAGACATTCTCTGGCCCCGTCAACAATGTGACGGCGGAAATGAGTAGGGCGGCAATAGGTCGCAAAGTTTTCATCGATGTTCCTGTCTTCGCAATTGAATGAATACAGGTGATTTCAAGGTCCGAATGAAATAACTCATTCATCCTGTGTGGGAGGAATCAGAAATTTGCAAATCGGGGTTTGTATAATTCAGTGTGGTATCAAGTTTGGACCGGTCGGTCCTCAGGAAGGGTGAATTGTCGGTAAGCCCTAAGAAAAATCTTTCAGGCCAAAACCTTCAATTCCATCATTCGCCCCGGAAAGGGACTTCGGATAGGTGAGAGGCTTTTATGGCAACTCCAGAAATGTGTCAAGCGAAGATCGGGAAATTCGATTCTGTTCGAGACTTTTTGCAATATTTGCCGTTTATCCCATAAATCATAGTCTCATATTTCTTGCAGAAATTTCAAAATCTCGGGAATAAATCGGTGTTGGGGTGTCTCTTATCTCACGTTGGGACGGTTTCAGATGTCTGAACTGTCGTTAATTTCAATTTGAAGACCTTAGGAGTCTCCTGCTATGAAACAGTTGTTTACCTGGATGATGATTTTCGCATTTTCTTTCGCAATCGTTGGTTGCGGTGGTGGTGAAGAAGCTGCTCCTGCCGCTGGTGGTGGTGAAGCTGAAACCGAAGCACCTGCTGAAACCGAAGCACCTGCCGAAGAAGAAGCACCTGCTGAAGAAGAAGCACCAGCCGAAGAAGAAGCTCCTGCTGAAGAAGAAGCACCTGAAGCTGAGTGATTTTGATTCAGGCAGTTTCAACATTTCGTTGAAACGTGTAAAAGACAGAAACACCCCGCAGCATCAGCTCGGGGTGTTTTTTATTGCGCGGATCGAAGACACAGAAGATCCTTAAGACAACAACTTCTCGATGACATGTCCATGTACGTCGGTCAAACGAAAATCGCGACCTTGAAAGCGAAACGTCAGCTTCTTGTGATCAAGACCCAGCAGATGCAATACCGTCGCTTGAAAATCGTGCACATGAATGGGATCTTCAATCGCGTTGTAACCAATTTCATCGGTCTCGCCGATGCTAATGCCGGGCTTCACTCCACCACCGGCCATCCATAAAGTGTAAGCATCGATATGATGATCGCGCCCGGTCGTCTCGCGAGGCTCTCCTTGAGGCGTCCGACCGAATTCTCCTCCCCAAATCACCAAGGTATCTTTGAGCAATCCACGTTGTTTCAAATCTTTGATGAGTGCCGCCGAGGATTGATCCACTTGTTTGACAACTTCTGGCAAATTCTTTTCCAAATTTTGTCCACCTCCGTGATGGTCCCAATCGGTGTGATACAGTTGGACAAATCGCACACCTTTTTCGATCAAACGTCGCGCGTACAAACAGTTGCGGGCGTATGACGGTTTGTTCGGATCGACGCCGTACATGTCGAGTGTCTCTTTGGTTTCCCCTGAGAGATCCATCATTTCAGGAGCACTCGTCTGCATCCGGTAGGCCATCTCGTAAGAGGCAATGCGTGTCGAAATCTCGGGGTCGTTGGTTGCCGACAATCGCAAGGAATTCAAATCCTTCACCGCATTGACAAAGTCCCCTTGCTGTTCCGAAGAAACACCATCGGGAGACGACAAATTCAAGATGGGATCTTTCCCGTTCAGAAAGGGAACTCCCTGATATGATGTCGGCAAGAAACCACTTCCCCACAACGGAGTTCCTCCACGAGGACCACGCGGCCCCGACTGCAAAACCACAAAACCGGGTAACGATTCGGAAGCACTTCCGATGCCATAAGTCACCCACGCACCCATACTGGGTCGTCCGAATTGTGGTGACCCGGTGTTCGTAAATAACTTGGCAGGACCGTGATTGAAGACATCCGTTTTCATTGTCTTGATAAACGCGATATCGTCAACAATTTCAGCCATATGCGGAACAAGTTCCGACATGGTGCGTCCCGATTCACCGTATTGCTGAAACTTGTATCGAGGCCCCAAAAGTTGTGCGTCCTTCTTCAAAAACGCAAAGCGTTTCCCTTCCACAAACGATTCGGGAATCACTTTTCCATGCAGCTCGGCAAGTTTCGGTTTTGGATTAAACAACTCAAACTGGCTCGGCCCTCCTGCCATGAAAAGGTAGATAACATTCTTCACTTTCGGCGGGAAATGCGTTTTCTGAATCGCCATGGGATTGGTGGAACGATCACGATCAGCGAATAGAGATCGCTGCCCCAACATGTTCGCCAGAGCGATACTTCCCAAGCCTAATCGGCAATCGGAAAAGAAATGCCGACGAGTGGTCTCGCGCAGAGCGGCTTGTTCAAATTGAATATTTGTCATCATCAAGATCCGTTATTCACGGGTAATAAATTCATCAAGATTCATCATCACACGAGCCGTGAGTAGCCACGCGGCACGATCGGCCAGCGGAATTTTTTCCGATTCGACAGAGTCTGCAATGGGACTTTCGGCATTACTATTTGTCAGACGTTCTTTTTGTTGCGAAACAAATTGAGACATCCGATTCAATTCTGCTTTGGTCGGTTCGCGTGAAAAACAGATTTCCCAGGCGTAACGAACCCGACCTTCCTGATAATCGGGGCCCTCTTTCAGAATTCGCTCTGCGAGTCCTTCTGCCATCTCGATAAAGGCGGCATCGTTCGCCATAGTCAGTGCTTGCAGGGGAGTATTGGATCGCGGGCGACGAGTGCAGGCCATCGTAGGTGATGGTGCATCAAATGTCGGCAAAAATGGATAAGGAGAGGACCGCCATAGGTATGTGTAAACGCCTCGACGATACCGATCTGGGCCGGTATCGGTGTCCCATTTCTTTTTGACCTGAGTGAGCACATAAATCCCGTCAGGTTGTGGAGGATAGACGCCGGGGCCACCCATTTTTTCCGAAAGTAACCCAGCCGCATCGAGGGCCACATCTCGAATGATTTCTGCGTCAAGCCGAATGCGGGATTGTCGAGCGAGTTGTCGATTTCGAGGATCATCTTTGAGCATCTCCGAATTAAGACGGGATGATTGTCGATAGGTATGAGACATCACGATGGTCTTGAGAATCGATTTGACGCTCCAGCCTTGATCCATAAACTCGCGGGATAACCAATCGAGTAGCTGGGGATGAGTGGGCTTAGAACCCTGTAGTCCAAAGTCGTTTTCAGTCTCAACAATGCCCAATCCAAACAACCGTTGCCAGAAACGATTCACGGTCACTCGTGCCGTCAACGGATTTTGAGGAGACATCAACCAATGTGCGAATTCCAGACGATTGGGGGTATCAACTCCCTCTGGCAAATCGTGCAAGACAGCAGGAACATTCGCGTTTACTTCAACACCCTTACGAAGAAAGTCGCCCCGTACATGAACGTGGGTTGTCCTTGGTTGCGCCTTTTGTCTCAAGATCATTGACCGCGTGATTTTTGCCTTCAGGTTTTTCAATTCTGCTTCGGCAGTTTTGATCGCTTGTTGCAACCGCCTATGTTCGGGATCGAGATCCTTGATCTGTTTTTGAATCTCCGCCGATTTCTGTTTGAGATCAAACTTTCCATCCTGTTCCCATTTTCGGCGATTCAACAATCCGACTTGCAGGTAATCACGATGAGCCGATGTCTGTGAGAGGCGAAAACGACCGATGACATAGGGTCGATCGCCGTATGCCTGTTCGAGAATCAGTCGTAACTTGGCCCCTTTGGTGATGGTGACTTCCTCACCCAATTCAAACTGAATCTCTTTGTCGGTATGAGCCTTCGCCCCGTTGATGGCCCAGAAGGATTTGGGATCGTCATCGAGCGTGTTTTTTGCCGGTCCTCCATCTTGTGCGTGATCGGCAACCGCTCGAACTAGCGGGATTTCCGTGCCATCCGCTTTTTCCAGGCGGACATTGTTCAACGTGAAATTACCGTGTGGCGTGTAGCCTGGCCCGTTACCGGGAATTCGTTCATGCGTGAGTGCTTCGAGTCTCAAACCACTTAAAATCCCGACATTGGCTTCAAATTCGAGGATGTACGTTTCATGATTTTCGGGCTTCACAGCAAGCCACGAGTGGTCGCCTAAATCTTCGAATGTTGTCATTCCTTGGGCAGAAACACTTGCGAGTTTCGTCGGTTTCCAGAAGCGTTCTGGGGAAGAAAGCCATTGCTCGATGGCGTTCCAGGAATCGGTTTTGATGGAGTCACTTTTGCCGTCCTGCGATTTGTAATCTTTGAGAGCCTTCTTCGCCGCAGAAACTTTGGCCGTCAGTTCTGCTTTCTGATTGTCCTGTTCAGGAGTTGGCAAATCGAGATAAGGTTCATCACATTGATTGAAGACAGCAAACAGCTCATAAAATTCACGCTGAGTGATCGGATCGTACTTGTGAGTATGACATTGAGCACAACCAACCGTCAGCCCCATCAAGACGGTCCCCGTCGTGGAAACACGATCAACGACCGCTTCCACACGGAATTGTTCTTTGTCCGTTCCACCTTCTTCGTTGATCAACGTATTGCGATGAAAACCAGTCGCCACCAACTGCTCGCGAGTAGGCTCGGGTAGCAAGTCACCTGCCAACTGTTCGATGATGAACTGATCAAACGGCATATCTTGATTGAACGCCTCAATCACCCAGTCACGATATGGCCAGATACTGCGCGCTCCGTCGATGGTATAGCCGTTGGAGTCCGCGTAGCGGGCGGCATCGAGCCAATGTCTTCCCCAGCGTTCGCCGAAGTGAGGAGAATCAAGCAAGCGATTCACCACTTGCTCGTAAGCATCAGGACGGGTGTCATTCACGAACGTCTCAACCTCTTTGGGCTCGGGAAGCAAGCCCAGCAAATCGAGCGACAAGCGACGAATCAATGTCCGACGATCGGCTTCTGGCGACGGAGAGACTCCCTCATTGATTAACTTCTGCTGGACAAACTGGTCTATCGGATTTCGAATCCGCGAACTGTCACTCAATTGTGGGGGCGTGGGGTCGGCAATCGGCTGGAAGGACCAATGATCGGTCTTGACGATACGGCGAGCGAGAGGGGTTTCTTTCCAACCTGGAGCTCCGCCATCGATCCATTTTTTGACGACGGCGATCTCTGCTTTGGAAAGCGGGTCGTCATCCAGCGGCATTTTGGGAAGATCACCCTCTTCTACCAACGCCTTATACAGCAAGCTTTCTTCACTTTTCCCCGGCACTACGGGGACCGTGCGGTCTCCTCCCCGTTTCAAATGCCCCAAAGCGTGCAAACTAAGCCCCGACTTCTGCTCGTCTTCTCCATGACAATAAGTACAACGCTCTGCAAAGATCGGCAGAATATCCCGTTCATAGTCGGGAATTTTGTCATCAGCAAAGGCAGACAAAGCCCCGAATAGAACAACAGTTGTCGCGAATATCAAAAATTGTCGATACATATCAACTCATTAGCTGGAGGCAATTTAGAGACTATCACCCATTATGACCGAGGGAGCGGTCAATGTGAACTCCTGAATAAAATTTGAATCGATAGGGACGGAACGGTATAAAGGAATCGTGAAGAGAGTCACACTCAATTGCGTTCTTGAATTGAAGTCTCTCAACAAAATTATTGCACCCGCCAAACATCTCCTTTCTTGAAGAGCCGTTGTGGAGCCCTCTACCGCGGCTTTTTTGATCCCCACACCCTCCCAACGCGGCCTGTACCTGGCGTCCATAAGTAACCATAATGTTTGCAAGGACTTGGGCACGTACAATTCCTCGCTAATTACCTCCTGAAGTTGACATCCATGAGCGTCAAACGAAACATTCTGGTCGGCCTGATTGCATTTGGGACGGTTTTTTCATCCGGTCTTCTCGTGGGCATCATCGCACCTTGGGGAACTCCTACAGGGTCCACTCAAACCGAGGGAGAAGAAGAAACGCACGATGATCACGAAAATGTCCTTGTTCTGACCAAAGAACAACGTGAAATGATCGACCTCAAAATGCGCCGGGTCATTGCTGCTCCCTATCGAAAATCGTCTCTTATTCCAGGATCAGTTGTGGAAAAACCGGGGCGCAGTAGTCATATCGTCTCAACAACCGTCAATGGAATCGTCACCCGCGTGCATGCGGTTCCCGGTCAGGCTGTCAATCCGGGAGACCCTCTTTTCGATTTGCAGCTCACCGGAGAAGCACTCGCCACCGCCCAATCCGAACTTTTGGGAATTCTCAAAAAGCTGGACATCAACCAATCAGAAATTGAACGCCTGAAACCACTCGCCGAGTCGGGGGGGATCGCCGGGAAACAGAAACTCGAACTCGAATACACACGCAAGCAATTGCTCGGCCAGCGGGATGTGCGCAGTCAGGAATTACTGGTCCGAGGGCTCAACAACACGCAAATTGACGGCATCGTCTCAACGGGAAAATTGCTCCGAGAATTTACCGTCCGTGTTCCTGATTTCAATCAACAAAGCCCAAAGTCCAACAGTTCGAAGGATGTAACACAGGAATCGTATCTTTACACCATCGAAGATCTCGATGTTTTTCCAGGGAAATCTGTCCGACCGGGGGATGATCTCAGCCATCTTGCTTGGCATGCGGAGTTGTATGTGGAAGGACAGGCATTTGAAGATGAAATCGAAAACCTGATCCGTCTCAAAGCCTCGGAATGGGATGTCACGCTACAACTCGGCTTGGGTGAGTACGAAGAAAACGTCAAAGGATTCGAAATTCTCTACATCGATAACCATGTTGATGAAGAGTCACAAACTTTTCGATTTTACATTCCCTTGAAAAACGATGTCCTCACCGAAACGCTCGACCGGGATGGCAATGTTTTCCGAACCTGGAGATATAAACCAGGGCAACGGGTCCACATTTCCATTCCCGTAGAAGTGATCGAGGGACACTTTCCTCTCCCCATCACGGCCATTGTGGATGACGGCGTGAATACATTCGTCTTTAAACGACTTCAACACGATCATACCGCTGAAGAAGAAGGGGATGATCACGGTCACGACCATGGCAGCGAGTTAGAGTTTGAACCTGTTCCCGTCAAAGTGCTTTTTCGAGATTCCAAAACTGTCGTGGTGGCCGCGGGTGATCAATTGAATGCTGGCGATTCTATTGCCGTCAATAAGGCCTATCAGTTGCAAGTCGCCCTCAAATCGGATTCTGGGGGTGGAGGCCACGACCACCATGGACACTCCCACTAGACGCCTCACATCCACATAAACCTGTAAAGCTCTCCTCCCATGTTGAATGCCGTTATTCGGTTTGCCCTGCAAAACAGACCCATGATTTTGGTCGCCTCATTGGCGGTCATGATTTACGGCAGCGTGACGGCCACACGACTTTCCATCGATGTTCTTCCCGATTTAACGCGCCCGCGCGTTGTTCTGCTTACCGAATGTCATGGCTACGCTCCCGAGGAAGTTGAAACTCTGGTGACTTTTCCACTGGAATCGGTTCTCAATGGTGCCAACGGCGTGATGGCGGTGCACAGCACCTCAGACATTGGTTTCTCGCTGATCTATGTCGAGTTCGATTGGTCAGCCGATGTTTATACGGCTCGCCAAATTGTTCAGGAACGCATTGCCACCGTCCTCGATACATTACCTGAAGGGATCGACCCGCAAATGGGACCGATCTCTTCGCTGCTTGGTCAAATCATGATCGCCGGGATGTATTACGAGAAGCCGGATACTACCGAACAAGAGATGCTCAACCTGCGAACTCAAGCCGACTGGGTTGTCAAAAAACGATTGTTGACGATTCCTGGTATCTCTCAGGTGATCACAATGGGAGGCGGTCGCAAGCAATATCAGGTTCTCACCGACTTGCATCAAATGCACACTTATGAAGTGACGATGCACGATGTGGAACAAGCACTTGCTGACTCGAATTTGAATGTCACCGGCGGGTACATCAATCGCAACAGCCAGGAACTTCTGGTACGCGGATTGGGCCGTATCAATTCAATGGAGGAGCTGGAGCAGGTTGTCGTCAAGCATGGAGAAATTCGACCGATCCTGATTTCAGACATCGCCAGAGTCGTGGAACGAGGCCAGATCAAACGGGGTGATTCCACAGTCAACGGTCGCGAAGCAGTCGTCATTACCATCCAAAAACAACCGGGCGCCGATACCAGAAGACTGACCGACGAAATCAACGAGGCCCTCGAAGAACTGAGACAGGGAATGCCGGAAGATGTGGTTCTCACATCAACCTACGAGCAACGGGAATTTATCGATTACAGCGTCGAAAATGTCATTGAGGCGGTCCGTGATGGGGCGATTTTAGTGGTCTTGGTCTTGTTTCTGTTTCTTCTCAACTTCCGCACCACGTTAATCACACTCACCGCCATCCCTCTCTCTTTGATGACCACAGCGCTGATTTTCAATTGGCTGGGGCAATCCATCAACGTCATGACGCTGGGCGGAATTGCCGTCGCGTTGGGAGAGCTCGTCGATGATGCCATCGTCGATGTGGAAAATATTTTTCATCGCCTGAAAGAAAACTCACAAAAAGAAAAGAAACGCCCAACTCTCGAAGTGATCTACGATGCCTCGCGGGAAGTTCGTGGGGCCATCATCATCAGCACCGTGCTGGTCATTGTGGTCTTCTCACCACTTTTTGCGTTGACGGGAATGGAAGGCCGCTTGTTCACACCTCTCGGCATCGCCTACATCGTCTCGATCATGGCATCCACCGTGGTCTCGCTCACCGTTACGCCGGTTCTGTCTTATTATCTCCTCTCGAATGCCGCCATCACTCAGCAGAATAAAGATGGCTTTTTTCTGAGAGGCATCAAGTGGCTAATGACTCCACTTATTCGTCTCAGCATGTCTTCGGTCGGATTAGCGGTGATCGGTGGTGCCACCTTCTTGCTGGTTTGTGTCAGCGTGGTAACGGTCGTACAAATGGGAAAAGACTTCTTGCCCGCTTTCGACGAAGGGGCCGCGCAGGTCAATATTTTCCAACCGCCGGGAACCTCTTTAGAAACCACAAAAGAGGTTTGCAAATTGGTAGATCGTCGATTTGAAAAGCTCTTGGTCAGCGAAGAAAACCCGAACGCACCGCTACTTTCATTCACTAACCGGATGGGACGGGCTGAAGAAGATGAGCACGCAATGGGGGTTAACGTGGCCGAGTATGTCATCTCCCTCAATCCCGAGAGCGGTCTCTCGCGAGAAGGTTTAATCAAACTACTCACGGAACAGGTCGAAGAAATTCCCGGTATTCAACACGAAGTCGAGCAACCCATCGCTCACTTGATTAGCCACATGCTCTCCGGGGTACAGGCACAAATTGCCATCAAACTCTTCGGGGATGATCTCGACACCTTGCGGCAAGAAGCCAATGAAATCAAACAAGCCATCTCAGGCATCGAAGGCATCGCCGACCCGGTCGTCGAACAACAACAAAACATTCCTCAATTGAGAATCAGCTTGAAACGTGACAAGCTCGCGTTTTACGGCATCTCGGCAGAGTACGTCAATCACTTCATCGAAACGGCTCTCAACGGTCGCACTGTCTCAATCATTTTAGAAGACCAACGGACATTCGATCTCGTTGTGCGTCTCGATGATGAATTTCGGGAGGACTACGAATCTCTCAAACGCCTGCGAATGGAATTGCCTCACGGCGAAGAAATTCCTCTCGGAGCCGTTGCCGATATTCGACAAGGCGTCGGGCCGAATACGATCCAACGAGAAGATTCACGCCGACGGATTGTGGTCCGCGTCAATACGATGGGCAGGGACTTGGAAAGCGCTGTAAAGGAAATTCAAGAAACAATTCGTCGGGATGTCGATCTTCCCGAAGGCTATTTTGTAGTCTACGCGGGACAGTTTGAGGCACAACGCGAAGCCTCACAACGTATCGTGCTGCTCAGCGCTGTTGCCATGATTGTGATCGGCGTGGTGCTTTATTCGAGCTTCCCGTCATGGGGTGTTGTGTTACAAATTCTGGTCGCTTTGCCAGCGGCATTCATCGGTGGAGTCGCCGCGATTAAGTTGACGGGACAATCCCTCTCGGTCGCCTCGATGGTCGGCTTCATTTCTCTCGGCGGAATTGCCGCTCGAAACGGTATCCTGCTCATCGGCCATTATCTGCATCTGTATCGCGAGGACGGCTTCACCCGCGAAATGATTCTCCGCGGCAGCCTCGAACGATTGGCGCCGGTGTTGATGACGGCTCTTACGACAGGCATTGGACTTGTCCCTCTCGTCATCGGTGGTCATTTACCGGGGAAAGAAATCCTTTTCCCGGTCGCGACCGTCATCCTCGGCGGCTTGGTCACTTCGACATTGTGTGAGTTTCTGTTGAGGCCGGGCCTGTTCTGGTTCTTCTCACGGCATGAAGCCGACCGACTCTCGACCATTCACCATTTGCAAGAATTGGCTGAATAAGGTGGGATGGATTAGATTTTTGGTGTTCTGTTGTTTTTTGTAGGCTGGGATAGCGCAGCGTATCCTGCGGTAGACCAACAATGGCGGAGAACAAATGGAACCTTTATCATCCATTTGGAGGAAGCCCATGTCAAACAATTCTGCCAACCATTCCCACTCATCCA
>Ga0222718_10000715_pt1 | contig 34027 bp, 43 predicted proteins | sample C33_27DmetaG_FD_165045 | JGI IMG/M metagenome (GOLD analysis project Ga0222718, IMG submission 165045) | Estuarine water microbial communities from San Francisco Bay, California, United States - C33_27D | ecosystem: Environmental > Aquatic > Marine > Unclassified | place: USA: California...
CTTTACGTCCAAACACATGAAGACCACGAACGATGTCGGAGAAGGTTTCAGTTGACCGAACTACTTCGGTTTTTGCAATGTGAGATGCAGTTGCAACGGCTGACATGTGACCAGCCAATACAACAGATTCACCGTCGGCTGCAGCAACACCTGTGATGCTGATTGCATCTGTGCCGCCAGCCACAAGAGCGGTTGACTTGTAGCAGTTAAAGCCAGCAATCTGACCCTGCATTACAAGACCGTTCCGCAGTGGTGAAGTACCATCGCCAGTTACCTGTACTTCTGCAAACTTTGCACCTGCTGAAAACAGCTTTGCATAGAATGCAGGAGAAGCAACAAACCAACGATTTTCTTCTGGAACAGACTGTTCGTCAAGTTCTTTTGCCATTTCAAGCATCAGATTGACAGCATTGTCTGGAGCAGTGTGAACTGCAATTGGTGTACCAGCAGTACCCAGAGCAGTGTTGGTTGACAACAGACCGCCAGTCAGTGATGCGTCGTCAGCACCAGCGAGGCCAGCACCGTCGGCAATTGCTTGCAGAACGTTGAAGTCGTACTTACGCTTCAGAGAGTATGCACCTGAAGAAGTAGCCAGTGCCTCAAAGTTTACATGAGACTGACGCTCTTCGATGTCATCGATCTTGAATGCGAAAGCGTTGGCTTGATCAACAACCATTGTTGTCTGGTCGTCAGCCAAGTCCTGTGGATTAACCACTGAGCCACGTGAGTATGCGGATACAGTGATTGTTGGTTCTTTGATGATACGAACCGTATCGCCAAAATTCTCAATTTCGCCAGCGTAGTCGGTATTTGTGATGTCTTCAGCAACCGAAGCGCGACGGAAAAACTTGAGAACTTTTTGGCTGAAAATTTCCGGTGTAAAGTTACCGGAAGGCAGGTTATTATAACCAGCAGCGCGATTAAAAGCCATTTGCTTTTCCTTCCTTCATTTTTGAGGTTTAAGATTGATAGTCGATTCGCCCTTCAGCCCGTGCAGTGTCCAGTTCAGCTTCGTGCTTTTCGAACTCCCACGGTTTCATCTTGGCGATTTGTGAAGCTTTCCAAATCTTTTTATCACCTGTTGCTTCAGACGAAATGTCCTTTGCTTTTGGTGATCTAACTGCAGTAGCTGCAGCTTCGTTAGATTTAGATTGTTTCTTTTTTGAGATACCTTGATCTGCTTTGTACAAATCTAGGACTCGTGAGGCCCAACGAGCGTCGGTATTGTTTTTGTAAATACCGTCCGAAATACTTTCGGGCTGCTCTTGTAACCAAGTCAGGAATTTCTCATCTGTTTTGATTTCGTCAAAATCTGGATGATTCCTTGTTAGTTCACGGTACGCAGATTGAACCTGTGTTTCCTTTTCACGTTCCCGCAAAGTCTCTATTTCTTGTTCTAAAGTCTGAGATCTTTCTGAAGCTTTCATCGAAGCAATTGTTTCGACTACGCCGTATACATCAGGATACTCTTCTTTGAACTTTTCTAGTTCTTCTGCGGTTTTAGGAAGAGAGATGTTTGACTGAGATGCTTGAGACATAGCGGATTCCAGTTCTTTTTCTCGTTCCTTGAAGCTTCGAACCTTATCGTCGTAGTGTTTTTTAAGGTCATCATACCGTTTCTTATAGTCGTGGTCTGATGATGTTTCTTGTTTTGTTTCTACAAACGATTCGTTTGATTCTTGTTCTTCAGCTTCCTCTTGTTGGGCTTCTACTTCAGAGGTTTCTTGATCGTCTTCTTCGTACACTTCGTCTCTGTACTTACCACGATAAAGTGTTTCACTGTTGATTGTCCCAAAGGAATCATTAGGTTTGTTTGCGCGGTGACCGCGTACTTTTTTTGCCATTTTATTTACCTCATGTTGCGGGGCTACATGGCTGTAGGTAGCCGCTCCGGTTGTGCTGGGGCCGCGTTGCGGGTAGCCAGCGATTATTTAAGAGCACGGAGCACTTTAGTGGCGTAGTTTGTACCTTCGCCATAAGATGCTAAAGCTTTTTGTAAGCTGTCGTGATCTTGTAACTTTTGCATTAATGTTATGTTTGCAATTGTATCGTAGTGTTTTTCGTGTAGATTTGGATTTATTTGTCCTGTACCATACCTACCATACAACTTTTTAATATCATCTGGGGTGGATACCTTTTTACCATCCCTATACATAACTCTATATTTTTCTATGTTTATTTTATCGTCGCCCTGTTGGATAAGAAGATCCATATACTGTTTTTCTTCATCGCCTAACATATCGTAAAACTTGCTACGGGTTTTAATGTCTTTTAAAGTGCTTGCAGTTATTTGCATAGGACCAAACGCCGATGAGGCTGCTTTCTTACGTTTGATGCCTGTAAATATATAGGGGTTGTCTTCAAACCCTTTTATTTCTACAGTTTGTATTGCAGATTTAATATCACCAAACCTACGACCAAAATACAAATCATCATCTATTGACGGAGGGGGTTGATCAAGAAACCCTGAACCTTGCGAAGTGGGTGTGCCGGATATTTTGGGACTGTCTGGGCCAATTACCTGAGAAACAAACCCTCTATCTATTTCAGCTATACCACCTTCGTTCAAACCGACGCCGCCGCCGTACTTAGCTTGTCTGCGCTGTACTTCAGGTTTACCTTTGTCGTTTAACTTATCTAGGAATCCCTTGCCTTTTATCTTTTCGATTTGGGCAACTACTTCAGGTTCTATGTGGCGTTCACCATCAGAAAGTGCAACATCTACCATAGGTGCATCTTTGGGGTTTTTTACTTTCTTTTCAGCTTTTGCTACTAAGCTGTCAAGCATACCCTCATACTTTTCGTTGGTGGGTTGGTTTACAATAAACGAACCTTCCTTCACACTGGTAAATCTATTGTCTGCAATAGACTCTTGTTCGGTTACAGAGTCGGGGTCTTTGTTTGTGAAGCCGTTGGTTACGTTGCCGCCGGGAGCATATTCTATGCGTCCGCCTTCTGCAACGCCTCTAGCTTCTTGACCACCACCGTAGTCGCCGCCACCGCTGCTGCTGCCCATACCACTGTCTTTATCTTCTGACCTACCGCCACCACTAGCAACATCAGCTTTACCAAAATCCGCAGCAGATTTGTTAGAAGTAAAGCCGCCACCGCCCTGATTAGCTTGACTAGTAGCAGTGTTATCATGTGGACTTCCCATTCCGCCGCCCTTGCCCCAGCCAGTGTCAGGAGAATACACCTCAAATCCTCCACCGGGTCTGTCAAAAAATGAAAACCCAGCTTTTTCCAGCCCAGTTTTTGTTGTTCCGGCTGGCATGTTACTAAATGCGTACCCCGACATTGGATTGGTAACAGGGGACCAATTACCGAATGGATCATAGCTTCCAACTATACTGCCGCCACGAGTAGGATCTGGTCTGCCTTCTCCTCTAACTGTGAAGCCTTGAAAAATGCCTGAAGTAGCAAGACTTGGGTTAGGACCAAAGGGGTCTATACCAAGTAACGTTGCAACATTATATTTATTTTCTATTTGAGAGTACGTGACTTGCGGGTCTAACCCCATAGCTACGGCTCTACCGGGGCCATATGCAGTAGGTCGATTATATAGCAGAGAAGTAATTAAAGCATCCTCATACGCATCTTGATCAACATTGGTAAACCCGCCTATGTTACCGCTTAGAGTATACCCTTCAACGTCAAACCCAAAAAGACCAGCAATTCTGCCCGGTATAGTATCGGCTGTCGGTTTAACTCCTACGAGTTGATTACCCATTAAACCCGTACTATAATCTTTGTTAACCTGAGACTTTGATGCTATATCGGAAAGGTTTGCCATGTTAAGCTCGTACCCTAATTCCATCAAAGGACCAAAAAAACTGGGCATCATAGCCTGAATTTGTTGTGATACTCCTGTAGCCCTAACTGTTCCAGTCAAAGGGTTTACAGCTTCTGGAAAACCAAAGTAAGCTTCTGCTCTATCAGATATATAATCCTTTATAGCATCTACATACCCCGATAGAGAAGAGGTAGCGGGTGTAGCGGAAGGAGCGGAAGTTGTCGGTGTACGAGGCTCTCTATCTTCACCCCCCACATCTCTTTCAACCGTTGTACCGACTTCGGCTGTTGCAGCGGCTCTGCCCGTTCCGATGGGGCCTATAGGAAACCCACTGCCTCTTCTACCTCTAGGGGCAAAACCCCCCTCTACACTTGTTATAGTGTAGGGAAGCACTCTCAACCCTAGTGAAGAATAGTCAGCCATTTTATATATCTCTAGCCTTTACCGCCGCGTCGTAGTCGTCTTTTAAGCCTTTAAGCGTTTCCAGTGAAGTTATCTTCCCCTGCAGCCGGAACACTTCCAGTTCCGATCTGGCCCCCACCAACGCCCGAAGCGTCATCTGGATTTGCTCCTGCAGGAGCGTTTCCAGACTGTTCCATGCTTCCTTGTTGGTCACCAACGGGCTGACCTTCCGGGCCTGTTCCTTGTTGAGCATTAGCTGCTAGTCCTTTCAGCATTTCGGCAAAGATTTGTGCTTCGTTTACATCGTTGACCAAGCTGTCAGGATCGATATCCTGTGCAATTGCAAGTTCGCGCATCAAATTGGGTATCTTGATGAACGGTGCCAGCATGGGGTTGGATACGGTCTGTAGCAGGGTGGTTAGTCGCTGACTACGAACTTCTTTTTGCATCACGGCAGCAACGCCGCGAGGCTTAATTTCTAAATCACCTTCAATGTCTGGTGCATCTTCGTTAAACTGCATGTTCCACTGAAAATACGCTTCGCCCAGCGGCTTTAGCAGTGCATCATCAATGTTTTTAATTACAGTCTTTAGGGATAAGCTTGCGCCACCTAAAAGCATTGATAAGCCGGATGCTGTGCGTCCTGTACCACTAACGCCTGTCTGTCCGTGCATAATAGAAGGTAAACCAGTCTCTTCGTCAGCAAGCTGTCGGCTAATCTGATACATCTGGATGTTTTCAGGTGCTGTGTTAGGAAACTTGAGGCCGTTAACTGCCGTACCAGATACCCCAGATTGACGGCGGAAAATCTTGCCGGGGAAAATATCCATGTTCTGTCCGGGAACCAAGCTTGCTTCATCTACGTCAAGAACTAAGTTACCAGCAAGAGCTAAGTTGTCGATTGCCATCCGAACGTGACCGTTCATCAGCATCTGTGCATCTTCCATGTTTTCCGCTACACCAACGCCCCACATTTGATATGGGTTAATCTCGTAGGGAAATACGTGAAAAGGAATACGAGCAGGAGTAAACGGATTTAACACGCAGCGAATAACTTCATCTCCGCAAATCCATACATTGACCTGTACTTGATCCATCGGTCCCATACTAACGGGTACGTCCATACCGACTTCATTAGCCATCTTTGCGTCTAAAACACCCCAGTATTCTAGAACTTCAAAACGATTTTCTTGATAGTAGGCTTCCGTTTCATCTTCGCGGATAGTGTCTTCATAGTATTTATCTATGTAGTTTGAGCCTTTTGCAATTACGTCTTCGATAGCTTCTTTGTAAAAGTATGGATGATTGATAAGTCCACGAAGCTGCTGCCTATTCATACGGTGTCGTTGAATGACGTATTCCGCGTCTTCTATGCTTGTTGCAGAAGGATCGGGATGAAAGTCCCATACAGAAACGTGCTCTAAACGAGGTACAATTTTTTCGTAAGGATTGTACTCCCTGTTTCCCTCTTCGTTCTTTTCCCATCTGTGCACACGCTTGTAAAAGTTAAACGGTCCTTTTACAATACCTGTACCCAAAAGTGCAGATTCAAAAATAGCACTGCGAAATACATTTACAGCACTGGTATCCAGTAGCTGATCGTGAATTTGCTTTTCCATGTTTAAGGCGGCTTTTTGAGCAGGAGAAATCTGAGGCTCCCCCATTAAAGCCGGACCTTGTACTAATGGTGCACCGTTATACCTGTCCTTCAATCCACCTAAGAAGTCTCCTGCAGGTGATGCTTCCAGTGCTCCCGGCTCTAAGGTTCTACCATCGCCTTCATACCCATAAGGATCAACAATATCATCTAAGGGCGTTTTTAAGTGAGCGAATTCCGCGATACCTTCAGGAACAGGCGTAGGTTCGATAACAAGCGGGAACTTTTTATTCGCAAACAAAATGTCAATGATCTGTCCGTATGCAGCCAAGACTTTTGTTTTGGTAATCTTGATGAATACCTTTGAACGTTCGGTTTCACGATACTGAGTTGTAGAATCGTAGATACCCCGAAAATTCTTAAACGCTTTTAGCCAACGCTGTTCATAAGCGTAGCGTCCGTTTTCAGAATCTTCAAACTTTTTGCGAATATATCCAGCAAGACCCGGCATATCCCCTTCAGGATCAATAACCGCTACCTGATCATCATCTGGTGGTTGTAGGAAATTTTCAGACATAGGTGTCCTTAATAGTCGCGTTCTTCAGCCAATTTCATTACTGAAGGATCAACTGCTTTCTTTGTCATCTTCTTTGGCATGTCTTCAGTCAAAACACCCTGCTTTGCTTTGGTGTCGAACTCAAGACCTTCCCGATACAGTTTGTTGCAGCCCATCATGTCGTCAACTTTAGTGTTGTCGCTGTTCATAATGTAAGCTGGACCCATATTCATGTTCATGGTTTAGTCTCCCAATTTATGGTGTGTAGGAAATGAAGCCTGTTGCATCTTCCCCAGAACGAGCGGCTCCTCTCGCTTGGCGTAATCTTTCTGGATTAGAAAGAAAAGAGGTTGGTACATTTTGTATAGCATCCGGTACACGTATTGGTTGTGTCATTTGGGGTTGTGCTGCCGGAACTACGGTGTCTGCGCTAGGAGCGGCAGGTTCGTTATTCTGAAACAAGTTTGGCTGATCTGCCATGATACGTTCGATAGGACGGGCTGAACCGGGATCAGCTACAGGAGATGCCATAGATTGCCCCGCCGCAATAACATCACTAGGAGCAATCGGAAGAAACTCTGTGGCTCCTGCTACTGTCCCTGCTGCACCAGCAACAGGTCCGGGTAGTCCCAACGCCTCTGCTTGTTGAGTGACTGCGCTACGGGTTTGTTCTGCAGCGATAGCCGCCATACCAATACCTAGTGGTCCTGCAAGGACTTTGAGTGGCTTTGCCATCTTGAGAGCCTTTGCAAGAAAGTCCTCGCCTGATGCAACTTGGGCTGCTTTCTTTTGTCCTGACCGTGCTTCTGCAAGTTTACGTTCTGCTTCGACAATCTCTGGTGCACGTTCTGCACGTTCTATCATCTTAGCTTCTGCTGCTGCAGACTTTTCCTGTGCAGCTAGTTCGGCTGTGGCTGCAGCCTCTGCAGTCTTTGCTGCCCGAAGCTGTTCGCCCTGTGCAATCTCTTCCGGTGTCGCTACTCTGGTTTCTACAGGTGCGCCAGACGGACGTGCAAGGGCTTCTGTTTCTGGATAGTTTGCGTTAAAATCTTCAGGTAGATCTAAGCGAAGTGCTTCACCCAACCCTTTTGCATCGGAAGCACCGACAGCATCTGCCATCATTTTTTCGTAGGCAAGAAGTATTTCACCGCGCTGCTGTAAGCCACCAATGTCTTCTACATCAGTATAGTAGCCTGTCATAACTTTGTCAAGTAAGCTATCACCTCCACCTTTATGGCTGATAATTTCACTTGCTAAGTCAGGACGACCAAGTTGGTTTGCAATGGCAGAAGCAGTTATACGTCGTAGATCTGTATAACCAGAAGGTTTAGTCAGTAGTTTGTCTAAGACTTCTTTTGGTATTTTTGGAAAAACGTGTTTCTTTAAGGCTGCAGATATCTTTCCTGTAGACATGTCTGGAAAGAGTTCGCCTGTATCTCCTGCAGCATCGAAACGACGATCTAAAATTGCACGAAGAACCGGACCTGCAGGTTTGTCTGGCCCTTTTCCTTTACGACCACCACCTGTAGCTACTTCTGGATCACGAGAGATACCTGCTTCTCTGTCGTAGTATGGACGTGCAGGACTAACTCGTACTGCAAGGTCGCGGCTTGTACGCATACCTGCTAAGTCTTCTCCACGATAGCCAAGAAGGGACGCCATAACAGCATCCCTTGTAACTGGATCAGGAATATCGCCTATGCCTTCCAAAACCGACTGGAGAACTTCTGGCGGTATGGCACCTTTTGCAAGTTTGCGAGTGCCTTTTGCAGCACCTGTACGAGACAGCTTTAAGTCGGTTACATTTGTTGTTGCTGTTCTAAACGGGCGAACAATATTCTTTCGTATATCGTCGCCAATACCGCCCGTCGGTGACTTAGACAATTCTTCAAATGAATCGAACGGCTGATTTAAATCTATTTCTTTTTTAGACAGCTTTGCAAGGTTGTTTGAAATACCCAGAGTATTACGAGCAGGACCAATTACCTCACGAGAAAATGCAGTGTTAAACTTATTGTAAAATTCTTTTGTATCGTCTAGTTCAGCAAGAAGGGGTTCATTAGGAACACCGTCGTTGTACATCTTTGCAATAAAAGCATCACGGATAGTATAGTTACCCGTGTCGATACGCTGCTTTACTTCTTCTAAGGACGGAATGTTACCGTCAGGAAACAGGTTTGTTTGTACCTGACGAAAAGCATCTACAACCTTTTGTTCGTTTTTGGTTAGTTGTTGTGCCATCTTTTTTGATTCGGTTGTTGGTACATCTGCTGTCATGTTTTTACGAACAGCACTTACGACGGAAGTTATTTCTGATTTGCTAGTTAAGGGTGTTCCAATAAAATCAAAATACGCTGTTATCTGCTTGTCGGTTAGTTTCTTAGGAACAGATACTTTACCTGCACCCTTCTTACCACCAAACGCTTCGTACAAGCCTTCATCATCTTCAGGAATAGAACCTGCATCTATCATGTTTTGTAGATCTATGGCAGCACGTTCTATTACATCATTTAGGTCATCTGCCATGATCTAGTATCCGAATACTTCGTCTTGTGCTTTGTAGACGTGATTCTTGATTGCGCCTAATTGTTGGTGTATTGCAGAGTATCCACTCATGCGTGTCATTACCATGTAGCGTAAAGCATCGTAGGCGTGATCTTCCGCTTTTGTGTCTACGTCTTCGCTATTCGTTTTAGATAGAGGTATTCCCGCAAGCTGCTTAACGGTATGCTGGCAGGTAGAAAATACTCGTAGGCGAGGTTCTTCTGTGTAAGGATCATTGCCTAATCTTCTGTGAACTTCCATCTTGCCTTGAATACGGTTACGATCAGATGGCGTCCAGCGTACACCGCAACGCATCATTGTTTCTGCTATGGATGGGCCGAAACCTGTTTTGTTCCAACAAGACGAATCCAAAACAGTGTAGTGAGGTAAAGGATCTAGTTCCTCTACTTCTAGTATTCTATCAGCTAAATCTTCTGCTGTCAAGTGTTTTGCGTATAACTCACGATATACCCAAATATTATTATCCCAATCAATAGCACCCCAAAGAACTGCAGACGGGGACGAATAGCCATAGTCCGCTGCTCTAATGCGAGGCCAATTGGTAGGTAATTCGAAAGGTTCGACAACGTGTCTACTCCGTGAAAACTCTGGGAAGGCCGCTCCCTCTGCCACATCCCAATCCCCCTCTAGAAGTCTCTTCCGCTCAACTTCTGGGAGCGAACGCAACATGGCTTCGTATTGTCCGTCAGCCATGAGGTGGGGATTATCAGTCAGCCGTGCAGGAACAAACTTGCGGTAGAACAACGGCTGACCTGCCTTCTCGTGACCTTTAGGCCACACAAAGGGCTTCATTGTATCTATGTCGTACGCAGCAAACGCTTCGTTTTCTGTGCGTGAGTCGATGTACATCTTTTTAACCCACCAGCCACCGACACCGCCGGGGTTGGCTGTACAACGCATGTATAGATTCTTTTGAAGTTCAGGATCTGTGGAACGTAGTCTAGAACGTAAATAGTCCCAGACGTAAGGAGTTGGGTATTGGGTTATTTCGTCTATGCCTATCCAGTTAAACGCTTGCCCTTGAAAACGGGTAACGTCCTTGTCTCTGTCTAGGTATGTAAACCAAATCGTGGCACCTGATGGAAAGACCCACGTTGATTTTGATTCGCGGAACTTTGCTCCGGGGAACGCCTTTGTATATAGTTGGCGTGACTTGTCTATCAGTTCGGTTAGTTCGTCGAGGGTGCGTCTCAGAAGAAGACCCCGGTGATTGGGATTATGGCAATAGCGTAGGGGATCAGCAAGTAGAGCAAATGACTTACCACCGCCAGCCGCTCCCCCATATAGGACATCTCGCTCACCCGCTGAAAGAAACTCTTCTTGAGGGCCGGGGTTAGCTTGGAAAACAACTTCAGAATCACCAACAAGGTCGGAAACGGATGGGGGTAGAACGGAGAGATCTCCCTCATCGATAACGTTTGTTCCTTTTCCAGTGACTCCCTTTTCAACTCTTCCAATTGTTTCTTCCAGCTTTCGGGCATAACTTCTTTGTGCTTCTGCTTTCTTTGTAGCTTGTGTAGCTTTCTTCTTTGCAGCCCGTAGACGCTTCTGTGCCCCACGACGGGCACGTTCAGCGGTGGACAGTTGATAGGTTCGTTTAGCTGGTTTCTGCTGATCTGCTTGCTTGTCTGCCACGACACGCCTTTCCGCCACTAGCCATTTTTTTTCCGTATCTCTCTTCAATAGGCATTTGCATCAGTTCTTGGTAACGATCAAACTCCTCGTTCGTGAGTTCCTTTACGTTTCTGTTACCCAAGCTTAGTATTTGACGGTCACTCCGCATTCGTTAGCTATCCTTGTTTCCTTGTGCGGACCTTCCACGATGAACCCTTCCACCATAGTTATAAGCGGGTGTACTGCTAAACATACCTATAAATGCACCTATACCGGGTATAGACTTCAAGCCTATGCTCTTTGCAATGCTTGTGGCTGTCTTCGGTTTCAAGTCTTTTAATATGTTCTTTTGTTCTTTTATATAAGCAGTTCGTACCTTACGATCTTCTGTAGTGAGATCAGAAGGTTTGATTCTTTGTAACTGGGCTAGACGTGTTTCTGCAGCAGCTTTTCTAGCTTTGTTTCTTCCTTGAGAAGTTTTTTCTTTACGGGTTTCGGCACGTTGTCTCTGTATATCCCTGCCTTTGTTACGCTGCTTATTTTCTTGTCTCGCGCTAATAGCTTCAGTAGCAGCTATTGCTCCTACCGCACCAGTCATTGCTCCAGCGTATCCTAACGCTTCTTTTTCTTTTTTAGTAAGTGTCATCAATAATGACCTCTTTTTTCGGTGGCAACAGGACTACGCCGTGCACTGCCGTTACATTGTGGTTGATTTGTTCCTGCTTTGCTACGCCGACGCGATTCAAGAGCGACTCAGCGGCTTTGAGGCGCAGGTCGTCACCTCTTTCCGGGGCGGGGTTGTCGATTGTATCGACTAATCGGTTTGCGGCTTTGAGTGCGTTGGTTGCCAAAACCGACTTGGTGCGTTCGATGATCTCATCAGCAAGTGTGGACTTAAGCCACGCTGCAGATCCACGAGAATACCCTGCATCGATGGCAGCAGCAGTTACCTGACCACCATTTTCAAACAGAAGTTCCAAGAACTGTTCCTGTTGCGGGGTCAATTCCTTCTTTTTGTGTGTCTGGGGGAGTAGATTCATCGTTGTTTTCCGAAACCGACTTACAGCGACTACGTATTACAACTTCGAATACCTGTCGCTCGTAAATGTACGTTGCCATTTCATCGTTTCGCAACATACACTCTTTTTCTGTGAGGTACGGACCTTCTGTATCACGTATTTCACGGCACAAATCTGGTCCAGTAGCTAGGCAGACAAGAATCCAAGATTCAAACATGTCTGATTTCCTTTTTTATGTTGTGGGAAGGTCAGTTTGTAGCCTCAAACCCCTAATGTCAAGCATATTGTGTTGGTTTTTGCCGGGATGTGCTAAGTAAACCTCTGCCCACATCACAAGTATACCGTCTATAGCTATGTAAGTCAACAAGAATATACCCATAGGGTATCTTTTTTACTAAAAAAAATAAATTTACCTACGAATATTCTTGACAAATCGGAAAATTACCTATACAATGGGGTTAAGACCCCCCGGGAAATAACCCATTACCCCCCCGGTTACCTCCAGCTACCCCTACACGTCGGTTTCATACCCCTTCGGGATACCCCGTTGGGGTCTTTTTTTGTCTAAACCCTGCCGGGGTAACCTGCCGGGGCACCCCTACACGTCGGTTTCATACCCATATCGGTAACCCCTCAAATATAAAATTGCTGTCGAGATTGCATACAGATACCGGTACCCCCCGGGTGGCCCTTGTGTACCCCATAAGGGTGTCCCCCATTGCCAATGCCGTGGATCACCACCGACAGACAAACCCACAAAACCGACGCGCATATTTTCCCCGCCTATATCGCGCCGTTTGTATCTTTTTTTTATTCCCCGTTGACACCTTGCCCATATAGAAAACCCACAAGGTAAGCTGTAGAGGTCAACATAACACACAAAACAAACACACCCGCCGCCGGATTTATCCCGCAAATACAACCCGCAAAGCAAACATTCAGGTTGATGGCAAAAAAGAACCCCGCCGGACTAGCCAAACGGGGTTAAGTTGGGAGGAAATGCGTCGGTTCGTCGGTTTCGTTACTGCCGGTAATCTTCCTTTGCAAGATCCCACAGTGCCGCAAATAGGCACCAGCAAGCAATCAAAACCCATGCCAGCAACACTAGCATGATCACGTTAGCTATTGTCATCGCTGGCCTCTTTAACTGTCAGGTTTAACCGTGCAATGGTGCGCGGGTTGTCGGTTGCATGGGTATAATGGTCAAAGCCCAAAGTTCGAAGCAATGCCTTTGCCGCCGATGCCTGTGTTTCGAGTGCTTCAATAGACTGCAAGATCAAATCGGCTTCGACTGTGGTGATAGCAACCACGCGTTTTGCGTCGGTTTCGAAATTGTCTTTATTCAGTGAAATTGTGCTTTTCATTTTGTTGGTTCCTTCTTTGTCGGTTTCAAGTGAGACTGGCAACACCGCGCTGCCAGCCCCAATAGTATTAGTCGGTTTCGGATTAGCTAGCAAGCTTGTATTTAGGCAAGCGATATCCCCGCCGGACACTCACAATCTCATAACCATGCCCCCGCAACCGGTGAATGGCGTTTTGCACCGCCTTTCTATCGCATCCAGTTTCGCGGCAAAGCGTGTTGATATTGACGCCATGTTTACGACTGGCAAGCGTCCGATAGATTCGGGCAAGCGGGGAATTCGCACGGAATGGCCGCTTATCTTTGCCCCGCTGCCCCCGCGTTTTCTGCAGCGGCTGGTCGGTTTCACCCGTGCCGAATTCATCCCGCAATTTGGAAAGCAGTTCCTGCCGGATATCCTGCCGCACCGCAATGACTAGTTGGTTGCAAAGGTCAATGATGTGTTCGTTGTTGGTTGTCATAGTTCTGGTTCCTTTTTTCCAGTTAGAGGATCATTAAGAGAATAGTTACAAGCGCAACGATCCAAACAAGCTTGTAAACGGTTGCTATTAATTCAGCCATGTTATGCCGCCAGCCCCTCAAGATATAGCCATGACGGTGACGTGATAACGTTTCGCACGTCTTCATTACGCTTGCGCTGAACCATGTGTTGGCTGGCTGTGTTCTTGCCCGTCTGCCGGTCAATCCCATCTGCACCCGTCCATGTAACGTTTGTATGGGTTGCCCAGTGGGTCAATGCATTATAAGCCGCCCACATGGTCGCGCCCAGTTCCTGCTTTTCCGCATTAAATTGATGCATCAGGTAATTGAACAAACGTTCGTTGACTGGTTTCACCTTGCCTTGTTCGGCTGCTGCCCCAGATTTATAGCAAACGGATTGCGCCAAAATATCCCCGAATTGTTCATCCGATAATTTGGCACCCTGCCACAATTGCATCTGGTCAAGCTGGTTTTCCCACATAGACAAACCCATTGCCGCCTTGCTAATCAATGCGGTTGGCTCGAGGTTTTTGGTGTGTTTTGATTTTTGGTGGTAAGCTTTTTCGCCGCCGAAAACTAGCGTATTGCGGCACAGGTCACGATAAGCCCCGCTGAATATCTGGAAAGCCCAACTCATATCTATGCTGTTGAAAATATCCATGCGGCAGACAACATTATCCTGCTTTTCACCGACGCCATGCTGTAGATCTAAAAAGTGCACGGTTCGATGAGCACGCAACCCGCCGTCATAGATTCGATCCATGACCGCAACGTTACTGGTCGGCAAGTCGGTTGCACCCAAGACATCGGCATGATTGGCGAATAGTTCATCATGTGGGACAAGCTTATAACTAGAACCGACAGGCCGGGTCTTTAACACTTCCCCGGTTGCGGTATTCTGCAAAGCTGAATAATCCGGCATCGGCTGATATTCGCACAATTCAACATCACTATAATGTTGAGCGGTCACCGCCTCAATTGGCACCCGCCGCACAGAACCCATATCTTGAAAAATAGATATGTCGGCAATGTTGTTGTGTTCATAGACGGTCGCGCCGCCCTCGTTTTTGTATTCAGGTTGGATTAAGTCAAACATATGTCCGGTTCCTTTCGTTGATTGAACATAACATAGTTAAATCAGAAAATGACGGCACGGGCAAATAAAAAATGCAGATAAAAAACGGGACGGGAAAATTGATCCCGCCCCGCCCCGATGGATCAGCCCCCAACTCAACTGATCCGATGATGCCACCGCCGCCAGTAAAACCAACAAACCGATGCGGCATGGCACCCCAAAAAACAAAGATAGGCATTGACAATATTTTAAGCATAGCCTGACAAAATTTGTTAGTGGGTTTGAAATAAAACCTGCATATCTTTTGCCGCCCAGCATATTGTGCACGTTGAGCACGATTCGGTTTGTCCGGTTTGCTCTGGACAGATTACCGATTTGTTTTTTACTGGCTCGTATAGGTCGGCACTATTTGCACTGAATTGCCAATCAGGTGCATTGCTGAAACGCACAGCGAATCGCTCACCATAACACCAGCGCGTATACCTAATGGAATGACCGATATCACTTTCTGGACTGTGTCCAGTGAATCCCCAAATAGCCAAGTTGTCATATAAGTCAAGCTGACAATCCCAAAACTCAACATATTGCTTGCTGTAAAAATCGCCCAGTATATGTAATCGAATTATCACCCCGCGATATAAACCGCAAAGCTCCTCAACTTCTATTGCCAGTTGTTTTTCTAGCTCAAACCCGTGCTCAATGCGGTGGGCAAATCGCATGTTGTTTCCATAACAATCATCCCAATGGTAACAGTAGCGGGGGCACGTTGCCCGTTCCTCTAATGTCAAAGTATAAATAACATAGCCTTTGAACCTGCCTTTTTTGATTACGGGCAATTTATCTTTGCTTAGTTTTTTGTTTCTGGATTGTTTCAAAACCGATTTAGATTCGGCAACCGTGCGGCGGCTTTTTGGATACATGGTCGCGGCGGGTTTGTTTATATCAGCTTTTTTCATTAGCTATACACCCCGCTCATCAATGTGACCTTGCCGTTGCATTCGCAAAATACCGGTGCCTCTGTTTCTATCCAAACACGGGCACCACATGATAATGGTTTATCAGGTGAATAAACAACATTAGACGCACCGCGAATCTCGACGCGGTCGGCATAGATATTGTGTTTGCTAGTTTTAACAGTAATCACGGGATCGGTTGTCCCGTTCTTTTTATTTGCACGAATGACGTGCTGATTAATGTGTATACGTTTTTTCATTTCGTCGGTTCCTTTCGTTTGTCGGTTTGCAAACGTTACGGATAAAATCCGCGATGGTCAAGCGGTTTTATTTTGGCACCCTGTTTTTTTAGATAACATTTAGGACAATAAAATAAACTATCTACATAAACCATTGATGGTTCACCGCAATCATAGCACGGATAATCGCGGCTAAGTGTTGTCTTAGTCTTTTTATTTACAGTATTTTGGCTGACAAAATCCATTGACAAAACCCCCCTTAAAATTTAGGTAAATAAAGTCTGCCATCTAATAACGCGGCTGACAATATTTTAAGCTGACAATTTTCTACAGTGACATCCCTGCCATTCCACTCACCGTCACTGACAATATTACGCAATCTTTTGCGTTCTAGGTTGACATTAATTAAGCGTGGATCGCTTGCCATGTCAGGGTACACGGGGTCTATGTACATGCTCATCGTTTGTCTTCCCAGAAGTTATCCCAAGTTTCCCGCATCAACTCGCCAAGTTCGTTGTCAGTGAAATGCGCCATCAGGTCACGGTGTGGTTCCATCTGTTGCATAAACTCACCGACAAACTCACAACCCCCGATGATTGATCCGGCAATGTCAAACCATTTGTCTTCGTTGTCCATTGCCAATGCTTTCATCTTACCCATCATTACACCTCGCCTATGTCGTGTATGTCATAATCAAACGTATCAATGTAATCTGAAACAATCAACCCATTTATCAACGGGTCTAGCTTGAATGCTTCGATAGCCATCCGCTTTGCTTCATCCTCGCTATCAGCCCCAATAGGTACACGGGCTGAAACCGACGCAACAACATCAACTACAAATTTTCTTTTCATTGTTCGCTTCCTTCATCATCAGTTCAGCAATTCTATTAGAGACAGGACGATTGCCTGTCAACTTGATTCGTCCCATGCGGTCATACTCAGGTTCAATCTCTAGGATTTGTAAGTCCCGCTTCAGTTCTTTGAATGTCGGTACGTTCATCGTCGGTTTCCTTTATTAACTGTGTTGACATTTTGTCCCATTCGCTACGCCGCATACGAAACTTCTTGTTCTGTACTGGTGTGCAAATGCGAACCCACTTGTAACCGACAACAGCCCACACGAGCCGTGTGCCGGATACTGGTAATCTCATGTCGAAGAAATCCACGCGGTACAGCTTGGCGTTGTCCCACGCGGCTTCTTTTGGTTTAGCTACGTTCATCTAAATTAAACTCAAACTTTAGTTTGTCCCGTGCATCTGACAACTCTTGCAATGCGTATGCTGACACACACTTGATACCGCCCATGTCAGGATATAATGCCAAGTCCAAGACATCATCAAGCCACTTCTGTACCTCAATTACAGCGCACCGTTGTTCCATAGACAGTTTACCAATGCGGTTTCTGCGCTGTATGCGTTCCTTTTCCCGTTGGTTCTCCCAATAGGCCATGCGTTCATCAATCGTCATGTTCTCTAGTTTTTTAGACATCGTTCGTTTCCTTCTTCTGTGGATACATCCATTCAGCATTGTAATAGATAACTTCCCAATTAATACCAATACAGGCATCATGGTTGTGTTTTAGGTTGTGTAACACTTCCAGTGCCTGTTCTCTGGTGAGCCAGTCACACTCCTGCATCACATCTTCAACAGACCACACAATTGCAATCTCATCATCTTTTAGTTCTAGTTTTTCCATCTTTCGTTCCCTTCATTGATTAACGATACATAACCAATATCGGTTATCAAACAGGCTGTCAACAAAAAAAGAAACGGGGCTGGAAAATTAATTCCAACCCCGCTCCCCAACCAACGAACGAAACAACCTTACGCAACCTCGTAAGGTATCCCTAGTTTTAGCACCACCTGTTTGTGTTCGTCAAGCCATTTTTTACATTCCCACCGACTTTTTCCGACAAACAATACAACGTGACGCAGATAGTCCACACAATCTTTTGATTTCACCAGTTCACGATCTGTCTCACCAATACGCACGGATGATACAGGAACACACAAAGACCACTTGTAATCGTTGCGTTCGACAATTTCTATTTCAAGTTTTTTAGTCTTCAAGGACTTCATCTGATTCCTCTTTCAAAGCATCTAAGTAAATATCTATGGCTTCCCTGATTAGGTCAGCTACTGCCACTTGTTCTAGGCTTTTCTTCTGCATCTCTTTAGCAAAAACCGACAATTCATCAAACTGTTTTTGTTTCATCAACAGAACGTATGTCTTAGTCGGCTCATCTATCTTTGGTGGTCGAGCCATCCTTCATTTCCTTTTTAGATAGTTTATCCAATTTACTTTTCTTCTTATTAGGTATAACCTGTTTATTATATTTTCTATCCCCTAATAGTTTAGCTATCGGGTTTATTTTATTATATGTTTTCATAATAGGTTATCCCCATAGGGTAGGTTAAATAAATAGGTAGCACGGCCTGTCAAGTCGTGTCAACCAAAAAAATGCAGTTGACAAGGTTTGTTGTATCGATTATTCCTAGTTACATGAGATCACCGAACTGGCTAAAAGGTTATGTTGAGTCGCTGGACATCCAGCCGTTGGGACGCTATCGGTCTGACTGCCCTGTGTGTGGCAAGTCGAATACGTTTAGCGTAACCGACGACGGATTGCAACGCATGTGGTTTTGTTTTCATGCGGACTGCAACGTGTCTGGTCGAACAGGCATAGTCTTATCAAAAGACTTTGCAAAGATTGCAATCAAGAAACCGACGCCTAGTGTTGCACCTGCCGCACCGGATAAGTTTGTTATTCCTAACACATTTACCAGTCTTTCCAGAAACTTAGACGCCGAACTTTATGTAAGATCTGTACATGCCTACGATGCATACCTTGCTGGTCGTGCTGACATTCGGTACGATTTTAAACGGAACAGGGTTGCGTACATAGTCAAGGCTGACAATAAAATCGTAGATGCGGCAGGGCGTTCCTTAGATGGACGTAATCCGAAGTGGTACAGATATAACAATGCGTCTGTTCCTTTTGCTTGCGGTGACAATAGTACAGCTATAGTTGTTGAAGATTGTGCTAGTGCATGTGCAGTTAGCAACTTAGTAGCTGGCGTGGCTTTGTTGGGAACCAACTTGTCAGATGAACACGTTGACTTTTTATCCAAGTACAAAAGGGTTTTTGTCGCACTTGACAAAGATGCAACCGACAAGGCACTTGACATGGTGAAGATTCTATGTAGAAAAATACCGACAAAGCTAATGGTATTAAGTCAAGATTTGAAAAACCTAAACAACGAGGAACGAGATGAGTTCATACGATCCCATATCAATAGATAAACAGATACTTGGTTTCTGTCTCAACGCTAATTTCTTTGGTAGTGTCAAGAACATTATCGACAGGACAATGTTTGAAAAAGAGATGCGTGACATATTTGACACGTTGACATATTCGCACACCAAATACGGAAAAGACTTAACTATCAATGAGTTAGCTAGTCTGTTCAATGACCGTAACCCTGCTATGCCAGATGCGACTCGCAACAAAGTGCAAGAAACTATTGCAACCCTAGATGTTGGCAACGCTGACAATGCTGACTTGCACCTAGACTTGGTACACAATTTCTGGTTGCGTGATCGTGCGCGGCAGATAGGGGAAAAGGCAATTGAGATATTTACGGGCGACAGTGAAGAGTTCGGTGAGTTGCGCCGCCTCATTGAAACTGTAGAGGATGGTCGCATCAGTGACAAAACTACCTATACTAAAGTTGAAGATGACTTGGATACCTTGCTAAATGATGAGGCTGGTGATCCCGACTTCCCTTTCGGTTATGACCTGATCGCAGAAAATGTGACAGGTCTAGACAGAGGTAACTTAGGTATTTTGTTTGCACGTCCTGAAGTTGGTAAGACTACATTCTGTTGTTTCCTTGCCGCATCGTACATCAGGCAAGGTTTCAAGGTTGTGTATTGGGCGAACGAGGAACCAGCCCCAAAGATTAAGTTGCGTATCATCCAATCGTACTTTGGTTTGACGCGAGAAGAGATGGTCAGAGACAGAGTCAGCCTGTCGGTTAAGTACGCCGATGAGATCGCCCCGTTGCTTACCATTATGGATTCAGTCGGTACGTCGGTTGAAGAGGTCGATGAATATGCCAAGCTGAACAAGCCTGACGTTATGTTCTGTGACCAGCTAGATAAGTTTCGTATTGCAGGTGAGTTCAATCGTGGGGATGAGCGGCTCAAGGAAACCTATGTGTTTGCACGGGAAATAGCTAAAAGAAACAAGACCTTAGTGTGGGCGGTTAGTCAGGCAAACTACGAGGCACACGACAGACAGTGGATTGACTATTCTATGCTGGACAACTCACGCACGGGCAAGGCTGGTGAAGCTGACATCATTATTGGTATTGGCAAGACAGGGTCTAGTGAGGTAGAAAATACCGTACGTCACATTTGCATATCTAAGAATAAGCTGAATGGGTGGCACGGTATGATCAATGGTCAGATAGATATAGAACGCGGAATATATTACTGATGGTACACAGAAATACATTGCGTAATCGTAGACTGCGTGAAAGCAGGGGACGGTGGCTTGATATATACAAGCGCAATAAGGGCTGTGAGATGTGTGGTTACAACGCTGATGCTACTGCATTGCAATTCGATCACATAGATAGGTCAACTAAAGTAAATTCCATATCAAACATGCGGCATTTTAATTTATCTACGTTAATTCAAGAACTTAGAAAGTGTCGTATACTATGCGCGAACTGCCATCACATACATAGTGATAAGCAAAGGAAAGAAGATGAGTAGCGAATATAGGTATGTCAGAACCAATTCAAAAGGTGTGCGGATATATCGTAGAGATACGAACGAAAGCCTAGACTATGTTACAAAATTTCTGGAAGACAGGAACATAGATTATGAGACTAGAATAGGTGGCTCTCTGATTTATATATACAATGATGAAGGTAAATGCTACGCTTATTACTGGACAACAGGAAGGTGGTCAGCGCATAAAGCCATTACACATAAGCACTATAGTAGTAAAGGAATAGAAGACTTTACAGATCGGTTTTTAAACAGCAAAAAGGAAATTACGAATGAACATCCTGACCTTCGACGTGGAAACAACCCACATCCACAAAGATAGTGGCGGCACTACTGCCCTGCCATACTTTGGAAACCGACTCGTATCCATCGGGTACAAGCGTCTGTCTTCACCCTACATACACTACCACTGTTACTACCACGCAGATAGGCAAGCCCACGACTTTGCCCCTGAATTATTCCAAGAGGCACTTGACGAAGCTGACATAGTTGTGGGACAAAACATTAAGTTTGACTTGTCGTGGATACGAGAGTGCGGGTTTGTTTACGACGGTGACATCTATGATACGATGGTGGCGGAATATATTTTATCGAAAGCCCAGCGTTGGCCTCTTGGACTTGCTGCTCTTGCAGAAAAGTATGACGTTACCCGCAAGGAGAAAGACCTTGTTGAGCCGTATCTTAAAAGCGGTAAGACATTCTACGATATACCGTGGGAGATAGTAGAAGAGTACGGTAAAGCTGACGTACTTGCTACAGAAGAAATTGCAGTTAAACAGCTTGAAGCCTTTGGCACTACCTTTGAGGAACTATACAATGCAACGGACTTTGCTACCGACATTAAGACTGTCGCTTGAGATGACAGACGTTCTGGCTCGTATGGAGCGGAATGGCCTGAAGATTAATTTAGATACCCTAGAAAACATCCGGCATGAATACCAACAGGAAATGGATGAACTTGAGGTTCGCCTAGAACGCCTTGCACGGGACGCTATGGGGGACACCCCTGTCAACCTGTCTAGCCCCGATGACAGAAGCGTGTTACTCTATTCACGGCGTGTTAAAGATAAGAAGACGTGGTCACGCATATTCAACTTGGGACACGAGATGCGCGGCAACACAATGAAGCCTAAGATGCGTACACGGATGAAGCGCGGCGAGTTCAAGTCTGCCGTAAAGAACATGACGGATGTTGTGTACAAGACACGGGGTCAGCAGTGTGATGAGTGTAGGGGCGAGGGTCGGTTTCATCCACGCAAGAAAGATGGCACGATAGGAAAGGCCGTGCGTGTCTGTCGGCGGTGTGACGGGGCTGGTGTTCTTTACATACCTACACGGGAAGTAGCTGGATTCAAGCTAATACCCCGTGACCCAATGGATACGGCATCGGCTGGTTTCAAAACCGACAAGGCTACCTTAGAAAACCGACAAACCGACTTGTCTGGTGATGCCCACGAGTTCGTTGTAGCCTATGTGCGCTACAGTGCTTTGCGTACTTACCTGTCAACTTTTGTAGAAGGAATGAAGAATAATGTTGACGCGAATAGTTTCATCCATCCAGAGTTCATGCAGTGTATTACGGCGACGGGTCGTCTTTCGTCTAGAAATCCTAACTTTCAGAATATGCCGCGTGGAAGTACCTTCGCTATACGGAAGGTTGTCGAGAGCCGCTTCACGGGCGGTTTTATACTTGAAGGGGATTACTCGCAACTAGAGTTTAGGGTGGCTGGCTTCTTGTCTAAGGATGGGCAAGCCTACATCGATGTGAAGGATGGTACAGATGTTCACAGCTATACTGCAAGTGTTATCGGATGCACACGTCAGGAAGCAAAGGCGCACACGTTCAAACCTTTGTATGGTGGTGTCAGCGGTACAGAAAACCAGCAACGCTATTACCGTGCGTTTAAGGAAAAGTATGAGGGCGTTACGGAGTGGCACAAGGAACTGCAGAAAGAAGCAGTGCGAACCAAAGTAATTACCCTACCCAGCGGCAGACAGTATGCTTTCCCATCTGCACGTTGGACTGAGTGGGGTACAGCTACAAACCGTACGGCTATCTGTAACTATCCAGTACAGGGATTTGCAACAGCCGACTTGTTGCCAGCCGCATTGGTTCGCCTAGATAAGATGATGCGATCAAGAAAATTAAATTCTGTAATCTGCAACACCGTACACGATTCGATTGTATTGGATGTACACCCAGATGAAAAAGAGGCTTGCATCAACCTATTAGCCTATGCTATGCAGAGTTTACCTGAAGAAACAGTTAATCGGTATGGTGTCGAGTATGACATGCCTGTCGGAATAGAATTAAAAATAGGCAAAAATTGGCTTGACTCAGAAGAAATAGAACTGTAATATCTATCTACAACCCTAGAAAAAGGAGCATGATTATCATGGATACAGGGACAGACGTAATGAATATTGACGATATGGACGCAATTGTTTCAGCATTTAATAACGACGATGCTGAAGCCCTAATGGAAGCAAGCGGTCAAGGCGGTAATAGTAACCGTCAAGTCGGTTTGCCCCGCATTAATATTAACTACGATACAGAGACTGAAGATGGTCAGACCTTGCCTCGTGGTTCTTGGAAGATGTACCTAGATGGTCGGTTTATCTACGCAGAGAAAGTAAGCATGAGATTTATACTGCGTACTTTTGAATATAGCCTGTGGGATCAGGAGAGTGGTGCCTTTTCATCTAAGTCGGTACAAAAACCGACGCTGTCTGGTATGTTCCCATCAACCGATGGTATCAATAAAGCTGGAAGATTAACTCGTGAGGAAGAGGAGAAACTATCGAAAGATGACCCCGCCTACTTGCGATCACGTGCCGTTAATTGTAATCAGGTTATCTATGGTAAGATATCTGGTGACTTCAAGACAGCAGAAGGAACTGACGTAAAGGTCGAAGATCAACCAGTGGTTGCATACTTTAAGCGTTCCGGCTTTATCCCCATCAACGATTTTATTCGCGGTTTGTCTAAGCAGAAGAAGCTTATGCAAAAGTGTGAAATCTCCCTTACTACACACCGCCATAAAAATGGTAGCGTAACTTTCTGGACTCCTGTACCAGCATTGGAGAAAGAAGTCGATATCACAGATCAGGACAAGGAACTCATGGGCTTGTTTGCAGAGACTGTAAAGGGTCACAATGAGAACGTTATGAATCAGTATCGTGAAGCTGTAAAGCTTATCGCTGACGATGACGACATTGATCTGGCGGCGGACTTCGAAGATGCTAACGCTGCTTAAAATACAAGACTACATGACTAAGGCTCTCAGGGGGGAAACTACTGTCTCCCCTGAGACTCTTGCTGCCTTCCAAAAAGAATGCAGCGACTCTGTAGTTAAACAACTTACAACTGAACGTGGTGGTTATCGTATTCGTATGTCAGGCTTGGGTCGTCCTCTTTGCCAACAGGTGTTGGACAAGCAGGGCATCAAGGAAGAGATGGAATACAACACCCTGTTCAGGTTTATGTTCGGTGACCTAACCGAATCTATCATCATGCTAATTATGAAAGAGGCGGGGGTAGACATCGTTGACTACCAACGTGCTGTTGAATTGAAGATTGGTGATGAAGTAGTAAAGGGAACTCTTGACGTTATCATCCGTGATGAGATGGGCGTTGAAAAGGTTTGGGATGTCAAGTCAGCCAGTGATTGGGCATTCAACTATAAGTTTACAGGACTGGGTGGATATGAAAAGCTAAAGGAAGATGATCCCTTTGGCTATCTTATGCAGGGGTTCTTGTACGCTGAAGCAACAGACATGCCGTTTGGCGGGTGGATTGTCGTAAACAAATCCAACGGTCAGGTAGCTATTGTTGAAGTTCCTGATTGGTCACAAGACGATAAAGAAGCATACCTGAAGGATGCGGCAGAGCGTATCAAGTTTCTTAACAACCCAGACGTAAAGCCATTCAAGCCGTACAAGGCTGTGCCTGAAACGTACAAGAAGGATGGCGAGATTATAGAGACTGGAAACAAACTACTGCCTAAAGAATGCAACCTGTGTGGTTACAGACACCATTGCTGGCCTAACGCGATCTTACACGACCGTGTTACGTCACGGGCTAAGAATCCACCACAAGTGTGGTATTCTAGTCTGAAGAAGAAAGACGTGTGATGCCGTACTTGTTTGTTAAAAACTATGAGGTGGATCTGATGAGCATGAACAAAAGCTTGCATCATATCTACATCGAGTCGGCTTCCAAGTCTGGGGGAGAACGTCGGGTAGCCCAAATGCGCTTGCATGAAAACGGGCTACCCCTCACTCTTGTAAACAACTATAGCAAGGATGGATCTCTTCAAGCAGAAACTGAAGTGCGAGACATGCGAACTGTAGAAGAAGAATTACAGAAAATTAGTAGAACAGCGTTTAGCGGGGCTTATGTATGTGTGCCGATGCACCCTTTAACAACAGAACTTACCAACATCGAAAGACTATCCCCAAAACTGGCAGGGTACTTGATAAAAAGATTTCAGTCGATAGGATTAGAGTTTTGAAAAAAGCGGGATACAGATCACAATTCGAACTTAATTTAGCTAGGATACTTACGGATAACAAAGTTCCTTTTGAATATGAAAATTCTAAATTCCAGTATATTCCTGAACCCCGTAACTATACACCAGATTTTTATCTTCCTGAAAGCGACATATACGTTGAAGCAAAGGGACACCTGACCAAAGATGACAGGGTAAAAATGCTGCTTGTAAAGAGACAGCACCCTGAGTTGGACATACGATTTGTGTTCCTAAGAGCGTCGAATAAGATTTACAAAGGCAGTAAGACGACGTATGCTGCATGGTGTGAACGTTATAAATTTGAGTGGGCAGAAGGTGCGATACCCACAGATTGGTATAAAAAATGAGTGACAACGACGAATTTAATCAGGCTATGGAAGCAGCATCCCTATTACCAGACAGGTATTACATCATACTAAGACCGACAGGTAACGGGGAATTTACTCTGTCAGCATACGATACGACAGGCAATACATACGATGACGATGAAGACTTCAACCCTGCTATGTTGATACAAGAAGGTGCAATTGATATGATACGACTTCATACAGATGAACTGTACGATCAAGGTGTAGCGTCTGTGAAGTTTCGTTTAGCAGGGCAAGAGATGCTTGATGAAGCAGAGGTTGAAGACCCCAAGCTTATCAAGTCGGTTGAAGACAATGTGATTAGAGTGGACTTTGGTACAGAACAATGAGACACGAACAATTTATGAAATCTAAGATAGATGTAGGTAGAATAGAAGACTACCCGCCATCTTATGATCTAGCAGAACAAGCGGGTAAAGAAGCATACGGGGGTGTAGATCTTGTCAACAGTCCGGCACACTACAATCAAGCAGGTGTCGAGTGCATTGAAGCAATCGCGGCGGCGACAGACGATGGGTTTCAATACTACCTGCAAGGAAATATCATCAAATACCTCTGGCGGTACAGATACAAAAACGGAATCGAAGACCTTAAAAAAGCCCAGTGGTACCTCAACAAACTGATCGAAACAACAGAGAAGGAATAAGACATGAGCAACATGCTACCAACATCATATCAACAATTCATTCACAAGTCACGCTATGCTCGCTGGATAGATAGCGAACAGCGCAGAGAGAACTGGGGCGAAACTGTAGACCGCTACATAGCTTTTATGCTCGAACAGGTAAAAGGTAAATGCGGTGTAGAACTGCCTACGTCTGTTCGCGAAGAAATCGAGGAAGGTATCCTGTCCCTGAAGGTGATGCCATCTATGAGAGCAATGATGACAGCAGGTCCGGCTCTTGCTCGTGACAATATCTGTGGCTATAACTGTAGCTACATTCCTGTTGATAGCCCACGTGCGTTTGATGAATGTATGTATATTCTGATGTGTGGTACTGGTGTTGGGTTTAGTGTGGAGAGAGAGAACGTCGATAAGCTTCCTGTAGTTTCCGACAACTTTAATAAATCCGACATAACTATAAAAGTTGCTGATAGTAAACCCGGATGGGCTAAATCTTTACGTGAACTAATTGCGTTGTTGTATGCAGGTCAGGTACCAAGCTGGGATGTTTCTGAGATACGGGGAGCAGGTTCACGTTTGAAAGTGATGGGGGGACGTGCAAGCGGACCACAGCCGCTGTTAGACCTATTTGATTTTACTGTTAGTATATTCAAGAAAGCTAAAGGGCGTCGGTTGTTTCCTATCGAATGCCACGACATCATGTGTAAAATAGGCGAGGTTGTAGTTGTAGGGGGCGTACGTCGTTCTGCACTAATTAGTTTATCTAACCTAAACGACGATCAGATGGCACACGCCAAGTCAGGCATGTGGTGGGAAAACGAAGGACAACGTGCGCTGGCAAACAACTCTGTAGCGTATAAAACGAAGCCAGAGATGGGTACGTTTATGCGGGAGTGGCTTGCGTTGTATGACAGCAAGTCTGGTGAGCGTGGTATGTTTAACCGTGAGGCGGCAGACAAACAAGTCGGTCGTAACGGACGCCGTGAGCAAGGGCACATGTGGGGAACCAACCCGTGTTCTGAAATCATCCTACGTGGTTATCAGTTCTGTAACTTGTCAGAGGTGGTGGTTCGTGAAGCCGACTCGTTGGATGATCTCAAACGCAAGGTTCGTCTTGCAACTATCTTGGGAACCCTACAATCCACCTTGACAGACTTTAAATACTTGAGGAAGATATGGAAGGACAACACAGAGGAAGAGCGTTTGTTGGGCGTATCCTTGACTGGTATCATGGATCATCCCGTGCTTTCAAAAAACGTAGACAGCAAGCGTTGGCTAGAAGAAATGCGACAAGAGGCAGTCGATACGAACGAGAAATTTGCCCTTATGCTTGGAATACCACAGAGTGCAGCAATCACCTGTGTAAAGCCATCGGGTACTGTATCTCAACTCGTGGACGCAGCTAGTGGTATTCACGCACGACACAACGACTACTACATCCGCACAGTTCGTGGTGACAACAAAGACCCCTTGACACAGTTCCTTATTGAGCAGGGACTGCACAACGAGCGTGACATGATGAAGCCTGATAGTGTTACCGTGTTCTCGTTTGCTATGAAGTCACCAGAGGGTGCAGTGACACGCACACAGATGACAGCTATTCAACAGCTAGAACTGTGGAAGACGTACGCAATTCACTGGTGCGAACACAAGCCTTCTATCACCGTTACGGTAAAAGAAAACGAGTGGATGGAAGTTGGTGCGTGGGTGTATGAAAACTTTGACGTGGCGTCAGGGGTGTCGTTCTTGCCTCACAGCGATCACACATACCAACAGGCTCCGTATCAGGACATCGAACCAGATGAATACCTAGAATGGCGCGAACAATACAAGGACGTTGTTATCGACTGGAACAAGTTGACAGAGTTCGAAAAAGAGGATAACACTACTGGATCTAGAGAACTGGCATGTACTGCTGGTGTGTGTGAAGTAGTGGATTTGAACGCGGCATGAACTGTTGGCATTGTAGTTACAACTTGACTTGGGGCGGTGACCATGATACGGATGATGATCCAGATCATTCTATGGTCACCAACCTTAGTTGTGCCAACTGCGGCTCGTTTGTTTTAGTCTATTTACCCAGAGAAGAAGATGATACAAATAAAAATAACTCCTAGCATCATTGCCCGTGCCAAAAAGAAAGCCGCCTCTGTAGGTAATCTACAGGGCAGCATAACGGGTAGTCTATCTAATGTTGTCGGTGCTATTGGTGAGATTATCGTACAGGATTACACTGGCGGTATCGAAGCCAACAACAAAGACTTTGACTTGATGGTAGGAAACCGACGTGTTGACGTAAAGACTAAGCGGTGCAACACAACCCCTGCACCTAACTACGATTGTTCTGTAGCGGCACACGGTACGAAGCAAGACTGCGATAGCTATGTCTTTGTCCGCATCCTTACCGATCACAGCAAGGCTTGGATATTGGGAGAGATACCTAAAGCAGACTACTACAAGAAGGCAATAAAATATCGGGTGGGTGATGTTGATCCTGCCAACGGCTTTGTTTTCAAGGCTGACTGTTACAACCTAGCAATACAAGAACTAGAGACTGTCAATGGCAAAGAAGCAGCATAAGGCTAACCTATTTCAATTTACAGCGTATTTGAATCAGGATGGAAATGTTGAATTGGTTTGGGATGGTATACCACCGGATCAATTCGAAGCTACAATAAATAAAGGGATGCCAGAGTATGATGGTGCACACTCAATAGCATCCCTGTTAAGATATCTTAGATCGATGGGTGATGAAATGATGGAGAAATCCAGTCGGTTTATTTAGTCTTTTTATGTACCTTCTGTACTTCAAATCTTGCACGAATAGAAGACCCCTTATGCCGCTTGTATCCGGTTGAGGGGTTTTTCATTAGCTTATAGCTGCCATCACGTTGCTTCATCCAGTGATAGCCTTTAGGAGCACGTACGTATTTATTTGCCACGCTTCTTTGCCTTTCCGCCGTACATCAAATTAACGCCCCGACCCCTTAAAATGTCTTTTCTGGTAACCTTACCATCACCTGTTAGATCGGGGAATGTTTTGCCCCCTTCAGCCATTGGTGTGCGCTGTTGCGAATTTGGCATAGGTGCCGCTGGCATCATCGGAGACATACTAGCCATAGTTTGTTTCTGTTGTTTCTGTTGAGGAGCAGACATGGTATTGCCGCCCATCTGCATTTTCTTGCGAGGTTTGGTTGCCTTGCCACCATACATCATAGGTTTACGGGTGTTGCCACCGTACATCATACCTTTGCGTTGACCGTTGTAATACTGTTTCATCATTTCATCCTTAATTAAATATTGAGGGTTGTTTAAAGTCTTCTGATCGTTTTCCGATCTCTGGGAAAAGCGGTATGCGAACACCTTCACCCACAATGGCGTCGCGTCCAGTTACAGGAATTCCCTTGTCTAAATCTGGATAGAGGGTAAATGCCCTGCCATACTTATCTTCCATAGTCACGGGTTCTGGTTTGCCAATTGTGTTTGCCGTTTTAGCGTACGAGGCAACTAGGATATTATAAAAGTCGGCTTCCCTCTTTGCAGTCAAAGGCTTTCCTGTACGCACCATTTCAAGGAACATGCCACCCAATTCAGGATCAGAAAGAATAGATCGAAGGGTGTTGTACCGTTTGTTCCTGAACTGCTGTAACAATGCCTCACTGATAACATAGCGAGGGCTGATAACCCCACGATTAATTGCATAAAACCGACTTATGTACGATTCCATACTAAATGAACGAGGAACACCTGTAATATCAAACTGCCCACTTTGGTTGGTTACCTGTCTGTCAGCAAGAAGCTTAGAGGTGGCATCCCAAACTTTGTAACGCTTTTCACCAATTAGCTGCTTGACAAGGGCTGCTTTCTCTGGATCATTAGTACCCAGCATCCGCTGCATTTCATCCAAGTCAATAGCCGATTCAGGAATGTTTGTTCCATCAGCAATCATAACCCGCTTGTCGGTTGCCTTAAACGTTTTTCTTTCTAAGGCATCTAAGTAAACATCTGCAAGTATTCCGTCCACCTCTTCGTCGGATACATTTAGCGTATTTTTAATCTCGCGTCTGACAGTAGATAGTTGTAAGTCTCCGCCACCAATAAGCCTATCAGCGATTTGATCTGCAGGAATACGAGCACCTGTGTAGTTTTCCAGAATAGAGACTGCTAGTTCTTTTTGTTTCTTTGCTAATTTTGCAGGTTCTAGAGTCTTTGCTAGTTGGGTTTGTATGTCACTCTGCACCTGATTCATTGCTGTGTCAAATGCTTGATCACCTACCGTCTTACGAGAGAAGCCGATAGCGTCGTCAATGACTGTGCCTATATCAAGCATAGGCTTCATCTTACCATCTGCACCACGCATAACAAAGATTTGATTTAGGGTATCGGCTTGTTTTGATAGTTCTGCTGGAGATATTTTACCTTGAGTGCTAATAAAGTAGTCCGCTATGGCTGTCTTTACTGTGGCTGTTACAGCGTTTGTCATGTTAGTTCCTTCAACAAACGTGTACTGCGGCAAGCCTGTAGCCGGATCAATAACTTCATCGCCAAGAGTACGTTGCAGGGAATCGAACCACGATTTGCCTTGTACATCTGGGTCCATATTACTGACCTGCTTGACGTTAAACCACTCACGCGGGTTGGTACCGTAACGTATACCCAAAGGGTTATTTACAGACACATCAACGTTGCTTCTGTTACCCCAAGACATCCATCTAGGCACCTGTGCCTTTTCATCCATGTCGTACCAGCGCGACTTAAACTTAGCCCACTCTCTATTGGCTTCGTTCAAGGCATCTCTCACAGGCACGATATTTGTTTGCCCTACATCGTCTGTAAAGGTGACATTCAAAGAGTTTATTGATGCACGATTGCCTTCAACGTCTATGATTTCAAACTGATCAAACTTGTTATTTACTGCTTCTTCTAAAGTCTGAAGGGTATTGGCTCTTTCCAAGTTACCCGACTGACGGGCAGTAAATCTCATGTGACGAACTGCTTTGTCCAACTCCCGAAGCTGATTGAAGGACATATCAAATATATCAAGAGTGCTGTTTAGTTCTCCGGCTGCTTCACGCATAAACTGTACAACTTGGGTTTGATCACTGACGCCTTTTCTAAATTGTTTACCTTGAGATTCGAACGTTTTTTTGAGATCAGCAACAACTTGCTTAACCGTCTTGTCGGTTCCTTCTGCAAGAGAGGCAAAGAAGGGGTCAGATAAGGTTTGAAAGGTCTGATCTAAAATGACAATATCACCCGGTCTAATTGTTTCCCCGGTAATTTTAGGTAGAGGCAAGTCGGGTAGTCCCGTAAATATGGCGTCGAATACGTCGCTTACATTTACGGATACAGTGCCATCCAGAGCGTTTCCTGCCTCATCGACGTAGTTGCCACCTTCTAATACACCATACAGACGCTGTGCTTTTACCTTGTCAGCGGCATGACCACTTTCTAAAAGTGCAGCAAGTAAACTTCCCGAATCATCGAAGTTCACAATTTCTGCAGCGTTGCGTCTTCCTGCTGCTGTAACTGTAGGGCCAACAGCCCCAACTACGGCCTTTTTAGCTTGTGCTTCACTTGCCAACTCTGAACGAAGGGTATCAGCATGTTTGGTTACTACGGCTGCAACCTTATCTCGTGTATCGTTTGCTACCTTGTCGAATTCTATCTTTGGCAAGTCTGCAGCATTGATTAACTGCTGGTCTTGCAACCGACCCATAGCGTCATCAAAGCTACGTACAGTATCGGGGCCTAGCTGTTGACCATACTTTTGACTGTTACCATCGATCAGATCTAAGTAATATTGAACACCACGCTTTTCTATGACAGAAAGATCTGCACCTAGTTGATCTATAGATTGTTGCCCAACCTCAATTGATCTCTGCACCAAACGGAAGAAGTCTCCTTTTGGCGTGTCTCCTACCCCGCCTTCGATACCTTGAAGCACACCCCTAAGTTCTGCAACCAATGTGCGTTGGGCGTTCAGGGCTTGTTCTAGTTCCTTTGTAGCGAGTGATCCTATTTGCTTTACAGAAACCTTGCTACGACTCAAATCTTCTAGTGCTTTTACTGTGACTAGGTTTGTCATTGCGCCGAAACCCTGATCTAACAACTCAGGCGGCAGTCCCTCTGCAATCAATATGTCGTAGATTTCGTCTAGGTACTCTGCACGTTGAATGATACCTTCTTGCATTTCAGGGGAATAGGTGCTGATATTTTCTGCAAGGAACTTAACGTAGGCTTTCTTTCCTCCAAACTTTTGGTATGCTGCTGTTTTTTGTAAGGCTGCGTAAGCGGCGGGTATGCTTCCCTTTGCTAAACCCAAAATTAATGCGCTACCTAAACCTATGAGTTCACCCATCATTGGATCGCCTGTTACACCGTAGGTTTCATCCCGTTGCTGGAATATGTGTCCGGCTGTACCTGCACCTACCACTAAATATGTGTCAGTGACTCTTGCATCACGAATAAATTTAGGTGTGGCACTCCTACGGGCTATGGCCTGTAGTTCAAGGGTAGCATTATTAATATCTAAATCGAATTTTGCAAGTTCTTGACTGTCTTTTGCGTCGGGTGTACCCCCACGTTTTTTAACACCTGCGAAGTATGCGGCTCTGCGCTTCTTTAGATTGCTCAAGTAATTTGTTGCAGATACAACCTCTGCACGTTGACCGACTTGCATAGCAGCATCTTCAACTTGCAAACCTTTAGTTACACGACTACCAACACTGCTTGCAATTACCTTGTTTAACCAGTTAGGTTCTGCTCCGGCCTCTACCCCAGAACGCAGATACTTGTAGTCCTCTAATAATTCATTAAAATTACGCTTGGTACCATTAGAAATTTGCTCCGCATAAAACTCCTTGAATCTTGCTACTTCTTTCTTGGAGCGTAGTGCAGTTAACGCGGATCCGGCTTTTGTTGGAAGCATAATTTCCCCAGCAACTTTTGCTATGCGAGGTGCCAAGCCTGTCATGGTGTAGATATATTCTTCCGCATCAGCTAACGAAATCTTCGTTCCTCTCTGAGCCATCGTTGCAATCATCCGATGAGAAAGAGGCTCCCAGTATGTATCCATAATAGCTTGACGACGATCACTATGCCGTATATCGAAATAGCCTAAGTCTGTATCTTCAAAGTCCAAGCTGAGATTGTCAGCAGCATCTACTAATTCACCTACGCCCCACAGAGCCATTTGAAAAGGAAACTTGATAGCGTTTTCTCCAACCATACTTGCTATCTTTTCAATGTCACCCATTCCGGGAGAAGATACTGCGTAGTCGATGATGTCTGCACGGGTACGAGCGTCTTCTATACCAGCCTTAATCAGACGTTTGTTCATCAGGTCGGCGAACAAAGGTTTACCAATTTCTGGATCAATAAAGTTTAGCGTCGTTAACATAGATGCTTCACGGTACAAATCCATGTCTTCTTCAGTCATGTCCCCTGCACGAATACGTTTAAACTCTGTTACAGGTGTAGCTTTACCATCCGCAAACTCAACTTCGCCCGTTTGTACATCAAATTCTAAAATTTGATCGGGATCGGGCAAACGAGTTTGTTCGTATATTAGGTTGTCCCACGGGACATCGAACAGTTCTCCCTCATCATCAATTATCTTTGTTGTTCCAAATCGATTAGCAACTTCCAAGCGTTGAGCGTAGTCCATTCCTTCTGGGAACAGAAGTTCTTCGCCTTGAGCGTTACGAACGCCTTGTGCACTTTCGAAGTTTGCCACGACTCTGTCATTGTCAAAGTTCATAACCTGCTGCAAGGTTACGCCGGGAGTTATTTTGCGGGGATCTTTTACACGAGGCTGTACGTCGGTTTTTAGTTCTATACCCAGAGCAAAGGGTTCGCGTGTAACATCAAACTTGGGGGTTTCAAATCCTGCAGCAACTACCTTTTCTAATGAAGGAAATCTTTCTACAGGCTCTGGACGTGACATAGGTTGTGTATAGCTCGTGGGGGAACCTTCAGAACCGACGCCCATAGTTGTCAGAACTTTATCTTGCTGTATCTTCAGCATCTGTGCTTCTAAGGTTT
>Ga0222718_10000716_pt1 | contig 33975 bp, 48 predicted proteins | sample C33_27DmetaG_FD_165045 | JGI IMG/M metagenome (GOLD analysis project Ga0222718, IMG submission 165045) | Estuarine water microbial communities from San Francisco Bay, California, United States - C33_27D | ecosystem: Environmental > Aquatic > Marine > Unclassified | place: USA: California...
GTTTAGCGTCTGCAAATTTCATTTGAGCCTCTACTAAAGGATAAAATACCATTTGAGCGATTTTATCTCCCGCAGATACGATATAATCATCACTACCTAGATTATATAGTTTAACGCCTAGATCTCCACGATATTGATTATCAATTATACCGAAGTGAGGTTGTATTCCGTACTTAAACCCTAAACCGGATCTACCTTCAATACGAAACCAGTAACCAGGCTCAATAAAAGCGACTTCTAACCCAACAGGAACAACTGCGGATCCAACTTTATATCTAGATGAGCCGTTTACTTTAAGACGCTTTTCAGCATCAGACCCTATATTAGATTCAATATGTACACCTGGTATAACAACATTTTCAACTGCATACAAATCGTACCCGGTATCTGCAGTACCATCTGTTTTTTGATTATTCTGCTCCGGAAGCCTCGCATCCGGATGCGTTTTTAGAAACTCTATCCTCATACTAATAGTATAATATGTATGTTGTAAAAATCAATAAATGTATTAAATAATTTTGTGAGCGATGAAACCGTAAATGATCTATTATCTCAATTGCAAGAAATTCCACGAGAATCTAAAGCAAATGAAGATAGTCTAGAGCTTACCCCAGATAATGTTGAGGAGTTTCTTCTCAAATATTCGGGAAGGCTTATCAAGGATAGTGTCGAGTCAGTAGAGAATTTAAAAGACTTTATTGATTCAGCCCCAGACGCAGATCACAGCGAAGCATTAGCATCTCTTATAAGATCAGCAACTTCCTCTATCGACATTCTACAAAGGATAGTGACTTCGCGCGAGAAAAACACCAATACAAAGGAAGTTACTCAAATGAAAATAGATAGTCAACAAGCAAGGACTAATAAAGAAATTGGTGCTCAGCTATTATTAACAAGAGAAGAGCTTCTTAAGGAGTTAATAGACAAATCTATCGATAGTGATACTATAGACGTTGAGGTAAGAGAAATCGAAACAGAATAAATTCGCTATTGATCAGATTCAGGAGATGTCTCTATTTCAGGTACACCAGCGCTTTCATTATTCTTATCTGATTTGTCACCAGCGCTCCCTAGATATAGTGGAACATTTCCACTATCTAATGCAGACCAGTCTAATAACTGATCCATTGTAGGAGCATACGTGGTAGATCTCGAATCATAATTAGGCGTTGGAGGTCCAGGGATTAAAACTTTACCATTGGGAGTTACTAATTCTACAGACCCATCCCCGACTATATCTGGGTTACTATCTGGCATTATAGGACTGACCTTTTCAAATCGATGATCCGGATCATTTGGATTAAATCTATGATTAAACTCATGTTCAATTCTAAAGCAATCTCCGTATTTAATTTTATCATTCGCTATAATATCTGAAGCTGATTCTTGAGATGCTATTAGAGGTGTTATGGATGACGTTACCGTATTCGAGTTATTATGAGCTGTATTAGCTATACTCTTATCGTCGTTTGTAATGAGAGATTTTTCAGCTTTAATTATCTCTGTAGGGACTATATGTGATGTATTAGAAATGGTATCTACAACAAGCGTTGTGCTAATTTTGTTTGATTGTAGGTCTGGTGATTTTTTATTATTTATGCCTCTACTAGAATCTATCGCAGGTTGCAAAATTTTACTATCCCCGTTATCCCATCTTTTGTAATTGCTAGCACTAGCGCGCTCGCTTGGTTTACTTGCATATGCTACTTTATCTGAAACTCCGGATAGATAATTACATGGACCGGTCCTGCCGAGAGATATATTTTCCGGGTTTCTATTGCTAGGTGATGTGTCGGGCGCAATGTCTGGCAATGGAGGCAATATAGGTCCTGAAGACTCAGGGTCAACTGGATTAATACGATTATATGTGTTAGGTATACTATATCCAGTACCAGCCCCTAAATCACTCCTATCATTATTAATATTATTTATAATAGTTGGTATGAGAGGTATTACAGCTTTTTTAATTCTATCTGGGAGGCTACTGAATTTATTTTTAAATTCTAATATAGTATCTGGCTCGAGCCCAGGTCCATCGCCACACAATTGAGCGACAAATTTTAGACAGCTCTCTACCGGATCTGCAGATTCTTCTATATTACTAAAAAGATCTTGCAATCGGAAGATTCTTACAAACGGTTGTAGCTCATTACATGCATTTATGTTTATTGCTTGATAGCCAAGATTGACAGGTATTAAATAAGAGCTTGTTAATGTTTTAGATATTATCATTTATTAGTAACATAAGGTTTACAGCATAAAAGAGTATTAGAATATTTATCATCGATAAACTCATGCTTAACACTTTTTACAAACCATTTACCTAATTTCTTTCTATCATCATTTTTAGGTGTAGGGTCGAATGTACCTATTTCTAAAATTTTACCATAAGTTCGGTGGAGTGATCCCCTCATTTTAACCTCACATGTAAAGCCATTTAATACTAGATGCTTTATAATTTTCCCTCCATATAAATCTTTTATTGTTTGCGGATTACTAACATCAGGATATTCATTAACTATTTTCTGCTCAGAATAGCCTTCCACTTCCGGGAACGCAACACTCGATTTGCAGTTTCCCTCATATATGTCTACAAATTTTTCCTTATAATAGTCTTTTATACTATCTATAAATTTAGGTATAATTTCTTCTTGAGTGACTCCCCCCATATTGACAGATAATGTCATTTGAGCCATGGCGCGTCTGATTTCATTAACGTATTTGAGAGATTGCGTATTAAATTTGGATTGTGTTATAATACTTAAATCACCTAAACTATTACCGTCAGTTTTAACTTTCAAATCCGGTGAGGGTTCTTTATTACTATCACCTATACGCCCCCCTATAAATGCCAGTTCTAATACATAAGATTTTGGGCTTTCATTCGCATTTTTTAAAATTGTTGATAGAGGTGTTAACCTTATATCGCCATTCCTATCTACCTCAAATATTGATGTATCATAAACATGCGAATCACCCTCAAAATAAGGTACATGATAATTATGTACTCTTTTTATTGTATCAAATATTTTTTCGTCTCCTTCAATTGTTTTCTGAGAAAATGTATACTTACCATTGTCCCATGGGGTCATTATTTTGCCCCCCTTCTTGGCTGCGCTGTATGGGTTCCCCGCATTACCCTCCTCGTATTCGAGTCTATACTCGAATATTTTTTTTAATATTTCTCCAGTCCTACCATTTAAATCTGATAAGACGTTTTTTGACGGATAACGATTTCCAGCCATGCCCGGGATTCCGGCTCCGCTTTCGCCGCCTATGAGCGCTCCGAGTTCTTCTTTCAAAATCTCTCGAGTGTTAATTTTTTTAATTGCAGAGTAGGTATAATCGACAATTTTAAATCTAATATAAGGGTCGGGAACGCCTCCGCTATCAGCAGTTATTTCAAAAAGACCTTCTATCCTCCACCCGTTCGGGTTCTCGATATTAGGGGTACAAATATCATTTGGTGTAACATCTCTAATGAAGAGCCTCATAACAGTAGATCCGGGGGTTGTTGGAGAAATTATAGAGCTAATAATCCCCTGCGAGTTGTCTATAGTTATATCACCTACCATCCACCCATGATCTATACTCTCTTCTATTATTAGGGTTTTGATAGAACTCTTTGTTAGTGTAATCGCCTCATCAGCCACTACCGGGAATACAGAACATTCGAATTCAAATTCCCTATCGTCTATAATTACTGTTTCCATTATATTGATAGTTGAGAAACTATATCATTTACATATTCTTTTTTTATTACTTTATATACGTCTCCTATTTTTGGCAATGTTGTTGGATTAATAATATTATTGAATAGAAGTATAAGCCACCACAAATGCTGAGTGCCGTATAAGTTATAGCTAATACTAGTCCAAGGCAATTTTCTATCTACCTTTACATAGTAAAATACTTCTGGGTCTATATTTGAGTCATCTATGGATATCTTCTTTAATATATTAAAGTAATAGTATGAATCTTCATCTCCCTTATTAAACTCATATACATTGAATATATTTTCATATCTATCACTATCAAGAGTCTCGAGATCTTCTATCTCGTTCTGCTTTTTTTGATCGATCATACTAATATTTATTCCAGTTACGATTTATTAATAGCCTCTATTAATAAGTTACCAGAATCAGTAGTGAGGGCTTTAAATACTATATTAACATTATAAGCTTCTGGAACAATTGTCTTTTTAGTTACCCGGCCACCACTACCGATAGACGGTATTTGCAAATCTATTTCCCTCCTAGTGCCTATAAAATCAATATTCAATGTTTCCATTACAGCGTACATTACATATTTTACACCTGGAATTAATAGCTCATACATGCATGGGGGCTCGAGTAATGATTTATTTTTTCTATATGGGGTATTTTGAAATGTTAGAAGCCATATTAAATCAAAATTCTTTTGTACATCATCATTAGTAAATGTATTTAATAGCGGGAATGAAAAAGATATTGCCTCACCTTCCGTTGGTTGATAATATTTAGATCTCTCAACAAATACTCCTGGCTCGCTATATAGAGCACCAAAAAATGATTGATCAGTAGCGTTTTTTCTTGTACCTTCAATTATATTGGTAGAGAACGATGTAATTGTATTCTCACCCACACCCTTAAATGAACTATCCCATGTTGATGATCGCCCAGAATGTTTATCAGAATAATATGGAAACCTATAATCGAATCCAGTAGGGCACGTTGGATACATGTTATAATACATTTCTAGAGTTTTACTTTCAGTAATTGTGGTCTTAAGACGCGCCAGACTCCGGAGATCGGTTGCAATGCGATTGCCTTTTTCTATTAGAGCTTCGTTGATATCTTTTCCGTCAAGCCCTACAAAGTTTGCAGCCACTTTAAGGTTCTGCAATGATGCTTGACCACCAGCTTCTGCATAATAAGCTAACTGGTGAGCAAGAGTGCTTTTTGCCAAATAATATTCTTTTACAGCAATGTGAGGGAATTTTACAATTTCCTCGTTAATATTTGATGCAGACCATCTAAATTGAGATACCACATCTACCGTAGACTTTGAGCTTTTGTTTGACACATCTTTCGTAGGTACAGAGCGAGTCTTTCCCTGGCTTGGAACACCGTTTGTACTGCTAGTATAATTAGCTGTATCATTATTGTCTCGTTGATTAATAGGCTTAGCCTTAAATCTATCATCATCCTTTTCGATATTAAATAATAAGCTCATTACTCAGTTGATTTCAATAATAAGTCTCCAGTTTCTGTTGTTAAGTTTTGTATGGTTATAGATAGTTGATAAGATTCCGGAACTATCATCTCTGTTTCAGACCCGTCGCCCTGATATCTAGGTATGTTAACATTTATTCTTCTACGATTGCCATTAAACTTTATTTCTAGGTTTGATATATATGCATGTTGCATATAGACTCTACCAGGTATTATAACTTCATATATACAAGGCGGTACATATGATATTTTGTTTATTCTCTTTATACTATTTTGATATAATAGCAGCCAAATTAGTTGAGTATTAAATTCGAGATCATTTTTATTGAAAGTATTTATTAGCGGTATGCTAAATGTTAATGACTGCCCGTCTGTTGGTGTATAATAATAATTGTTCTCTATATAGAGACCGGGGGTAGTGAGAGCATTAACCCCTTGCATCGATGTGTCTACGAATGACATAAAGCTTCTAGCGGCTGTATCAAATACTGTATTTAGACCATCACCACCATATGAATCTTGATACGAACCGCTCTTGCCTGTAATTGGAGTTTCGAAGAAAGGAAATACATACTCGAAGTTGGTAGGAGCTGTGTTGTAAAGATATTTGTATGGGTCCTTGCTAGTTAATATTTCATTTATATCTCCTAATTTAAGACTTTTAACATCTTCAAAAAAATTATCATCTAGAGAATGTACAGTTTCATTTTTTGTTTCTTTAAGCTTTTCTACCGTACTATCAAGTAAATCTTCGACCGCTTTCGGTAAGAGCGATCTGCTACGATTTATAAGGTTTTTCGTCGACTCTGTAGCTACCCCGACGCTGTAAAGGGTTTGCATTAATAGAGTGCTTGATTTTATTACATTCTCTTTAAGAATTATGCTCGGAATATCTGCTATTCCAGCAAGGTTTAAATTGTTTGTTGCAGACCATTTAGCATACTTATTTACAAGATCTATATTATTGCTGAGTGTTGATGATCCTTTACTAATAGATACTGGGTTGCTTGAACTACCGGTTCCTGAGCTATTATTACTTCCTGGAATTAATGGAACATATCCAGCTTCCGGTTCTCCAAAGCTATATAAACTCATAATTATCTAAGATTACTTAAGAAAGGCCCTTCTTCTGTAAATTGCCAATTGCCGGGGTCTGTAGATGTTTTATTATTAGGAACAACTCCTGCAAAAGATGTTGTATTATTATTATTGGGTTGTTTACCACTATTATCCGCTATAGTTTTTAATATACGCGTCTGCTCTTCTAAAACTCTTCTATTAGCTACACTCTCATCAACTATTTTATTGTTAGATTTAATTACCTGCCCTTGGTCGCTATCAATTTTAACATCAACAGTCGGGGGCATAATTTTTGGCGGCTCAACATTGACATTAACTGCAGAAGTGTCGATATTTTCAAATCTGTATAAATTATCAATCGCTTCATTGGTAGAAGACTGTAATTGATTATTAGCTTTGCTTGCCGCGGCAGCAATTTGAGAGTTAATAGCCTTTACAGGCGATATCATATCTACTTGATCGCTAGCTTTCTTTGCTGCTGCAGCGATTTGAGAGTTAAGACCTGTTACAGGCGATATCATATCTACTTGATCACTAGCTTTCTTTGCTGCTGTATTAATTTGAGAGTTAAAAGCCTTTGTAGACGATATCATATCTACTTGGTCGCCAGCTTTCTTTGCTGCTGTATCAATTTGAGAGTTAAGACCTGTTACAGGCGATGCCGTATCTACATTAATACCATCTACAAAACCACTACCTGTATTTCCTAGAGTATCTACTAACTTATCGTTAATTTTTTTAACCTCTTGCTTTATAACTGCCTCATTATCGATATCTCCAGGTATAACCTCGCTACCATCACTTCCCTCTTTCTTTACTATACCTAACCATTCCAATGGCTTTCTAATAAACCATGGCAATTTATCTATTTTTGAATTAATAAAATTAAAAACACGCTCATTAAAGTTTAACTTTCTGCCGGTAACCTCATCCGTAGAGTTATTACCGCTAATTAAATCCATTAAAAATTCAAATCCAAGAAATAATGTATCTCCAAGACCTGGGACTATATTTACTATACCTTTTAATACCTCGAGCAGACCTCCCTTAATATCTCCGGAGAAAACTTTACCTATACCCATTCCTGCTTGAACTAGCCCTCCAATGCCTGGAATATATTTTATATATTTATTAAATGACTTTACTAGAAAATCTTTAGCTATTCCTAGTCCTTTACTAAATCCACCGCTCTGAGTGACTCTCTCCTCCTCTGTCATTTTTATGTCTCGACCTATTGTAAATAAATCAATAACTATAGAGGCTATCCAACCGAATCCAGGAATGAGATTAACAATTCCAGATACCAACTCAAGCGCTCCTCCAATAGTATCCCCGGCCTTAAATTTTTGAAAGGCAAAATAAAACGAAACCGCAGAACCAATAAACGGTAAGAATTTTGCGAATTTTAATAACTTGGCTCCAACAGTTTTAGCAATGCCCTTAAGCGTGGTAATGAATTTACCACCCTTAGTAATTTTATCTAACCCTTTTCCCGCTGCGCCTGATAAATTATCCGTAAACCCTGCCGCTTTAGTCTTTATCATTCCAGCTACCTTAGGTGGTAGATCGACAACATCATCGACTAATTTTGTCAGAGTCTTTGCTACATCATCCCCTATTGCTTTAGAGAATTTAATTAACTTATCTCCTATTTTAGCAATAGCATTCTGAGCTATTTTAAGTAAAACTTTACTAGATATATTTAAAATGTTTCCGAGGGGGTTAGCCCCAGAGAACAACGCCATTACAGCGACCGCAATACCTCCAGCTAAAGCTAATGCAGGTATAATTTTTGATAGAAATCCTTTAGCTTTCTCACCATCACCATCCTGTTGTATTTGCGCGCCTTTCGGAATTACTTTTTCCGGAATTTGCTTAAAACCGAAATCAGGTTTTTCATCCTTTTTGGTGAGGTTGTAGATTGTTTTTCCTATAACATCTCCTAGGAATGTAGATTTAGCTTTATCCTTAGAGGTAAGATTTTTACTTCCAGGCAATATTTTTGTATTGTCTTTGTTAAATCTTGTCTCACCAGCAGCTTCTGCTTTTTGGTCATTAAAGCTAGATACTATATCTTTAGGGACGCCAGCAGCTTCACCTAAACGTTTAGTTAGATCGGTTAGAGCCGCAATAAGCTTGGATACATCGTTCACATATATATTTATGCAACACTAAAGAAACTTGCATCAATTTCGATATCTCCGGAGCTCGTTTCTAGATATAGATTTTCAATATCTCTAATAGACTCGATATAATCGATAATTTTCTTATTAGTTGATATAGGCAAACTTTCCACAATCTTAACACAATCTAAAATTGACATCTTATAAAAATCTAGAACATCATCACCATTCTCTATTGAAGATATAAATTTTACAATTTCGTGTACATATAAGGTTGCGACAGCGTCGCCGATCTCTACCCCATTATCCTTTGCGTTTTTAGTAAACTTATCACTTACTACAGAATCTCTTTTAAGAGAAGGTATCTTTAAATTGATAGTAATATCCTGTAAACTACATGTAGTTGTTTCATCATACGTTTTACCTTTAAATGTATCATTACATATAGCTATATGCTCTTTGATAGATACTTTATCACTACCAACATCAATCTCATCACCAACAGAATGCATCCTCGCAGCTAAAATTACTGGATATCTGTCTATTATGGAGAACTCTTGATCTGATTCTACACACAGCTCGTTAACAATATTATTAATAACTTGGCTCAATGTAGCGCCACTAATAACTCCATCTCCAGCCGTTTTTATAATATTCTTCTGCTGCTTGATAGTTAAAGGTTTAAATTTTAACTTCTTACTTAAGCTTGGAATGAATATGGGGATAAGATTATCATTATTATAATCTTTTAGTTTTTGAATCAGGTCATTTGAATTGCTCATCGAAGGTTAATTAAAAGTTATTTATACCCTGTCCTCCAGAATTCAAATCTGTTTGTTGTCTTTTTTGAAATGCTTGATGTATTCTCACATAATCTTCAAAATCAAATGGTGTTATCTCGTTATAGTGATCTATACTACCATTTAGTTGAGATATAAACATATAAATATTTTCCGATATTGAATAATAGCTAACATTAAATAAAGATTTAATTAAAAAATAAATTGAATTGTCAACTAAAGATACATTATATTCTTCTATATTAGATTTTGTTACTGGCATTACATTAGTTTTAGGCCAAGACGCAATTCCCTCTAAGAAGTGTTGACAATCATTTAGTATTGGGTGTGTTATAGAGTCTAAAAATTTGTCTTTATCCTCTTCCGTAAATTCTGAGAAAAAATAAACATCTTCCTCACACAGTACCCTGTCGATGCACCCTACTATAAGATCTGCTGTATTACTATAATATAATTTTTTAGGAGATGCAAGAGTGATTTCTATGTTATCTATTTTTATTTTTTTCTCTATACCATCCTCTATATTAAGAATGTTGTCAATTATCTGTTGAACATATATTTGAGTCGATCCCTCACCAGTATTAATAGTAATCTTATCATTAACAGAATCTTTATATGCGCTCAATACTATTATGGCCTTATCAATACGACTGAGGGTTGATATTCTTTTATTATCAATTACTATCGCTTCTATTAATGTTTCTAGAGATTCTGATATACTAAATTCGTCTCCTTGATTTACTGTCTTAGAAACTATATTAAATTGCTTATTAGTAATATCCCCTATAGCGATTTTATCACTACTACTGGGTATATCAATATATTTTTTATAAACCAAATTCTTCAAAATATTATAATATTATGTTGATGATTTTCCTAGCCTAGAGAGTCTATCCCGATTCTCGGAGTATTTCATCAACGTTATTCAAGATATCATTGACCGGTCGGAAATCTGCTCTCCTGGAGTAGTTCATCAACGTTATTCAGGACCTGCTGAGCTGGGGAGGGTTCCCCGAGCACACTATCAGGGTTCCGGGCTTCAGCTTCCTCCCAGTCGAATTCCTCAACAGCGCGATCGCGCGCCGCGCGGTCGGGAGACTCGACCGGTTTAATGGTTTTATAATCTTCAACACCGTACGTGTCAAACACCCACGTTGTTTTAAAGTTTACAATATCCTCTTTAGAGTAATCATAATCTGGAGCGTCTACTCCAACCGGCGTACATCCGTAATAATTAAACGTCTTAAATCTAATTCTTTTATTTTTCTTATCAATATTTCTAGTAAAATGATATACATTAATATTTGCTTTTATTTCATTTTCACCATCAGCAATTCTACCTAAGTATGCTGCAGCTATTACCCATGGTCTTATTAGAAAGTCTGCAAATGAGACGTTTGTATCTCTAAATCCGATCTTTAATGACCTATTATGATACCCACTTCTACCCCTACTTATAAGACCGGGTATAAGGCCTCCGTTATTCTCAAAAGAGGCAGAATCTGGAGAAAACGATTCAGATATTTCACTGACTGATTCTACAAAAAAGCAATGTACATTGTTTTCTGTAGATACTTTATCTTTTGTTAGAATATTTACGCTATCTGTAAAATTCCAATTTTTATCATCCCCTCCAACACTTTCTAGATCCTTTACCTTTTGTATAGTGTCTTTTATACCATCATTAATATCTATAGATACAGCCCATTGGGTCGAGAATGGAATATTATAACTCCACTCTTTTAAAAGATCAACGAAGTGTGGTACGGGGTCCGCCATAATATTATTTATAGCAGATAGCTATGTAAGGCATATATTAAATACCACGTGCAATGCCAGCGCCCGGCTCTTCTCTAAAGTAGTGATATGCGAATTGAGCGGTAAAGCTAACTACATCGCCGGTACCCGACGAAATTGCGCCTGACATTTCTCCGCAATCTCTTATTGATGCGCCAACTAAAGTATATGTTCGAATAGGAGATAAATCCTTTCGAAGCTGGTGAAGAGTGATAACAGATCCAGGCCCTGCTATATTATAATCACCAGTTGAAGTACTATCGTCAAAGACTTCACGCGTTTCGGCTAGTAATCTCCGGTGTAGTTCAGCTTCTGCATCACAATAAAACTCAATATTATATCCACCAGACTCTCCATATGTAGCTCGTCCTGGGACGTTAAAATCTAATCCCATATACGGCACAGGCTTATTATCGATTTTGCGTGTTGGCAATTTAGCAGTCTTCGCGTAAATTAATTCATCGGAACCGAAGCTAAACGCACCCTCTCGGAGTGTAATCTCTGTTACTCTAAATAGGAAATCTCTTGCGAACTCTCTTTGAGCAGCTGCGGTAAAGAATTTTTGAATAGTTTGATCGCTCATAATTATATTTATGGCTTTAATACAATTTTATTTAAAAAACGCATTTTTTAGCTTGAAAAAAATAAATAGCTGTATATGGATGAATTAATTGAAAAACTTAAAGATCTAGCGCTTGAATGGGAGCAGTATGAGTGCAGTGATAAAGAAACTAACGAGTGGTGCGATGGAGCTGAAACAGCAACATATAAATGCGCTGAGAAACTTTTTGATATTATAGAAGAAATAAGTTGAATTCGTAGTTAGTTATAGTAAATTATATATGTGGGCAGGAGTAAACCTGACTCGCTATAAACTAACTAACTATGAAACTAATAAAACAAACAAACCCATTAGAATATATTGAGAGATCGCTAAATGACTTTCTTAATCTAACGCCAGTCTTTCACTCCCTTGAAGAGGTTTATAAAACTGGAGATCAAGTCAGATTCAATCAGTCTGAAAGCCATATGATAATTCAGGTAGATTTACCTGGAGTACTTCCAGAGAATCTGGATCTAACAACAGATACTCAACAACGAGATGTATACATCAAAGCTTCGCGAGAGGTTATCAGCCATGACGGAGTGCGGGAACAGACCTATAACCGATCCTTCTCTATCGGTAGAGAGTTTGATATCGATAAAATTAAATTCAAATATAACAACGGTGTCTTAGAAGTTACCGTGCCGCGCCGTAGTAGAGAAGAGCATATTCGCAAACATACGTTATAATCAATTAACCCTAAAGAGCGGCTCGTACGAGCCGCTCTTTTTTTATGGCAAATATATTAGTAACTGGTGGCGCGGGATTTATCGGTACTTCTCTCGTCTATAGGCTCCTTACCGAAACAGATAATAACATTGTTATTATTGATAAATTAACTTATGCCAGTAACAGTGACGAGATCTTAGAACTGTCTCAAAATAATCCGCGTGTGGATCTGATAGAAGCGTGTATCTCTGATGCGGACGCTTTACGATATATATACTCAGAATATAAGCCAGTAGGAATATATCACCTCGCAGCTGAGTCTCATGTCGATAACTCTATTAAGTCATCTAGAAAATTTATCGAGACTAATATTATAGGTACTTACGAACTTCTCGAGACGACGCGTGAGCTAGCACCTAATATAAGATTTTTACATATCAGTACTGATGAAGTATATGGAGATCTAGCGTTAGAAGATGCAGCATTTACTGAGGAAACCTCATATGATCCATCATCTCCATATTCTGCATCTAAGGCATCATCTGATCATTTAGTTAGAGCATGGCACAGAACGTACGGTCTAAATACTATAGTAACAAACTGTTCGAATAATTACGGCCCGCGACAACATAAGGAGAAGTTAATACCATGCATTATTAATCGCGCGCTCGAGGGTAAAGAATTGCCGATATATGGCGACGGTAAGCAGATTCGCGATTGGCTGTATGTGGGCGATCACTGCGATGCTTTGATTAGCGCGTTTAAAAACGGTAAAGCTGGTGCAACATATAATATTGGCGGTAATAATGAAATTCAAAATATCGACATTGTTAAATGCATCCTGAATATCATTGAGCAAGAGACTGGTAAGAAAGATTTAGATAAATTGATTACGTATGTTAAGGACCGGCCGGGTCACGACAGACGGTATGCTATCGATAGTTCGAAGATAAAAAAAGATATAGGGTGGGAGCCTTCCTATACGTTCTCGCAAGGTATTAATAAAACTGTCAAGTGGTTTTTGAACAGATAATTTTTATAATAAAAAAATATTATTTAAAACTATTTTTACTAAAGGGAACTCTATTATAATATTAATATGGAATGTATTCATTGTTTTAAGCCGGTAACGCCTGCCCGTATTGAGGCGGGATATAAATATTGTATGGCATGCGCTGAGCATGTACCTAAGGTAAAGGGAGTTATGTGCTTCGGTCATAAGACTGCTGGAGAGATGCAAGTAGTAACTCCTGAGCAGTTTGCTGATCATAGAAAGTATAATCCTTATGGTCGTAATACTGGGAGAGGGTCTGGATTGCATCGTGTAATGCAGCGATCAGATAAGTAAAAGACTAAAATGTGATTGATTTATTAATTTTATATGTTAAATAACAAAAAGGGGATGTAATGGTATCGACGTTAGACGGATCAAGTACAGCCTGCATACCGAGAATGATCTAACTCGTTAAAGTGATCAAAAAATAACTGCTGACGAAGAGTACAGAGACCTTCTCGCAGAAGCAGAGCAAATCTTCAACAATGCTGATGCATATGTTCCAGAAGAAGCTCTTCTTGCTGCCTGAAAAAACAAATGTGGATTCTCATTAAAACATTTGGGTAACGTAATGAGTATGAATGACAATAGGAAACCTGTAATAAAATAGACTATTAGAGATTGTAAGCTATACTTGCATTAGGTTAGTTGATAAACTATGAGAGCCTTAAATCTCAATATTATCTAAGTATGTAGACGGTTGTATTGCTGTTGTAGCGGACACGGGTTCGACTCCCGTCATCTCCACCATTTTTATAATATGACTAGAAATTTTATTTTTATATTCCCACTATTATTTCTTATAAGTTGCGCTCAAACTGAAAAGGTAAAGACTACCCTTTACCAAGGCGGGATTGTTTCTCATTATTCGATTAGAACTAACTCTCCGAGAAATTCTACTATTACAGCATCAGGAATTCCTCTAGATGATTCTAAAAGAACAGCAGCACATAAAACTTTACCGTTTGGTACTGTGTTAAAAGTTGTTAGATCAGATAATAGAAGCTTGCAAACTACTGTGTCTATAACTGATAGAGGTCCTTATACTAAAAGTCGTGTATTGGATGTATCGCAAGCTGCAGCGAGAGATTTACAGATGGTAAGCGCTGGTATTATTAAATGTGATATCTATATTATCGAAACATCTTAATATTAGCAGCGAACAATAAAAAAGGGGGAAGTCAACGACTTCCCCCTTTTTGTTTATATGAATAATTAACCGATAAACTCTTCAAAATCCGCGCCAGTATTAGTAGCGTAAAAATTGACTAATATAAATTCAGCAGCTCTAACTGGCTTAATATATATGTCAATTATGAGCTCATTTTGATCTATAACATCAGGGGTATTATTACGATCATCACAGACGATAACATAATCATATACACCTTGATTATTTTTAGCTCTTTCGAATAGAGGTCTAAGATCACTTACAACTCTTGTTCTAGTAAATAATGTGTTTGGCTCAAACACATAATACCTAGCAGTTGCTTTTGTTACCTTCTCAAGATATAAGAACAATCTTCGAACATTTATTCTATCAAACGCTCCAGGATTCTTTTGTAGAGTCTTTTGACCAAACACTGTAATACCTTCTCTGAAAGCAGTAATCGGATTAAATGAGAACTTATACAAGTCATCGCGTTGCTTTTGGTTTGGTTCAATAGCAATATCGTTTACAGAAAATACACGACCTCTGGTGAAACCAGCTGGTGCCCACCATGGATCATTTGTTGTATCTGTTCTTGTCATTATTGAAGCAGCAATTCCAGAGAATGGTGCCCAAAAATCTGAGCCACCAAATTTATCATTGACTCTGGCCCAGTTTGCGTAAGTTGTAGCAAAAGAACTGTTAGCCAAGCTAAACTGATGTCTTAAAGCACTAAAAACATGTTGTGACCAGTTTTTATTAGGGTCGTCAAGAGTTTTAGTATTGTTGCCATTAACAAATACTGGTCTTAGCGGATCTGCTATGAATAGGTGATCTTTTCTTTCGAGTTCAGCAAATACCTGGAACTTAGAAAATATTGTATTGTAATTACCTCTTAAGTCCTTGGTTGTATCTCCTGGCGAGCTATAATCGCCTGTTGTTTGTAGCGCGTTGAGGCCTGTTGTTAAGCCGGCCCCAGTTTGAGTATCATCAAAATATTCAGTACCGAGAGCCTCTGTCATAGCATATATGGTGCCAAGACCTGCTTCTACAGAAACATCAATATTATAAATCTCGTCATTTCTTACAAGATCTAATACCCTATCGAGTTTTTGAGGTATACTACCTACACTTTTATCTGTGAATGTCTCATGAGAGTAAGCACCTATCGGGAATAGTTCATCTGCATAATTAAAATTACTATCAGCAACTAGTTCATCTATAGCGTCGCTAGTAAGCCCATTAGCAGCGCTAGCGCCAGCCGCTGTAGTCTCATTTAAAGTTCTAGAAAATACTCTAATATTCTTTGTCGGATTCCCGTCAGTGTCAAGCCATGTAGATGACTTTCTATTAGAGATGTAATCATTGACAAGAAGTGTAACGTTTCGTGAGTTTGTATTAAGTCGTTGCTCGATGAAGAACGGTCTCGCTGGACCTCCATTTAAATCACCTATTTGTCTAAAATAGTCTAATGACCCGGCAACTGCATCCTCAAGAACATAATCAAGTTTAATAGTGTCAGGGTTAAATATAGATTGTCTCAATTTGAAAACACCTACATTAAGAACATCATCATATGCTCTGGTAGATATATCAAATCCAGCCATGCCTTCCATTACTTCAGAAACTGTATTCTGGGAAGTGTTTGATCCAGATAAAGCGAAGTTAATTCTATTACTCGGCATAGCAGCGAACGCGTCTGTACCTGTTGATGCAGCCGATGCTGTAACTGTACTAACTGCTCTAATAGAGTCGAAGCTAGTGGCAGGGTTGAAATTAATATTATCAGCAAGGCCAATATAATAACCTTCAAACTTCGTATTAATTGTTGTGATACCCTTATTTAAGATAACAACACCAGCGTTACCAAAATCAGAAACTCCTGTAATTTCATTACTAGCGGACGCTGTTGTGTTCCATGTAAATCCGCTACCATCAACACATGATAGATATTCAGATTTAGTAAGGTTGAAGTATTTAGGAGAGCCGAGAACATAGGTTCCAGATGTAACATCCATGTTTGTTCCTACAGAAGATAAAGCATCAGTTGCTGCATCTGCAGTAATAACCTTTGTTGGATATACTAAAGCACCATAATAAGACCCAAAACCTTCTCCACTATCAGGGCCATAGGGCAGTCTGGAAACATAAACATTACTACCAGCTCGGATCATTGGCTGGACACTATAGTAGAGGTATCTTTCAGCGGCTGTTTTAGGCACACCATAGATTGCTTCAAATTCTCTCAAGCTTGAAGGCTTTATAACTTCGTCGGTTGGCCCTTTATCTGCAAAACCTGTTACAAATACATCTGTTCCTGCAAAAGTTGCAAGCCTACTTGTCAAATCAAATTCGCGCACCTCGACGCCGGGGCTTTGTATTGTTCTCATATTGTTATTTATACTAAATCAACATACTTTTTTGAAAATTGGGTATTTATAATAAACTTTTATTTTTTACACCAGTTCGCACTGTAATTGCGAGAATTGAAATGTAAAATCGCATTTCACTTGAGATGTTTGTTGTTCATTAAACTCAACACTGCCTAAATTAGTAGGGAATGCATAGGTATATACCCACTTTACAGTAGGCTTATCATATTCGTCCAAGCTATAAACAACCATTTCAGTAGAATATTCCGGCAAAGATGCAGAAGAATCTAAGATACCTTGATCATCAACAATCGCTCCAAATTGACCATCCTCGTCAGATCTCATTAAATCAAGCCATTTATATATAACCCAGTAGTTGCTCCACAAATTATCAACATGAAAGTTAACTGTTACAGGGTCCCAGCTTGGTCTAGCATGGGTTGATACTGGCATATTAGCGCCCATATACTTCAAATCAATAGCTGGAACATTTATGCGAGGAACCACTGCGCCCCATACTGAGAACTGCAATGTATCTAACTGTATTGATTTATTGTTTCTAATTGACTTAGAATTAATTTTCTTAAGAGCTGGTGGGATATTAATAACCAATAAGAATTTATCGACAACACTCTTATTGAGAGGTGAAGGCATATAATCAAGAGAGTTTGGGTCTATGGACATATCGATATTATTTAATAAATAACAGGTGTAATGTCAGATAAAGACCAGTTTTATATGAATAACCCCAATCTACCTAAGAGAGGGGCAAAATTTGAATATACACCAGAGCAAATTAAAGACTTAAAAAAGTCTGAAAAGAATATTGTTCATTTCGCTCAAAACTTCTTCTATATTATTGCTCCAGGTGAAGGTAGATCTAAAATTAAACTTCATAAATGTCAAAAAAGAATATTAGAAACATTTAAAAAGAATAGATTTAATATTACACTAGCGAGTCGACAAATTGGTAAAACGACTCTTATGACTATCTATGCTCTCTGGACGGCATGCTTCCTGAAGGATCAAAGAATACTTATTGTAGCTAACAAAGAGGCTACTGCTATAGAGATCTTTCGAAGAATACGTCTAGCGTATGAGGATTTACCTAACTGGCTCAAACCACCGGTAAAGGAATATGGTAAAACATCAGCTGAATTTGAAAACGGGTCTCGAATAGGTATTACTACTACTACTAGCTCGGCTGGTCGTGGTAGCTCTTGTGATTTGTTGATTCTTGATGAGCTAGCTCACGTTGATGCTCACTTAATGAAAGAGTTTTGGGCAGCTGTATATCCTATTATTTCTGCGTCAAAGAAATCCAAAATTCTAATTGCATCAACTCCTAACGGTACTGATAATTTATTTTATAGTCTATGGGTTGGTGCAGAAAGAGGTGAGAATGGATGGGCGCCATCTAAAGTTCATTGGAGTGAGATACCTGGACGAGATGAAGAATGGGCTAAAACTACCAGAGAATCTCTAGAGAGTGAAGATTTATGGCAACAAGAGTTTGAATTGCAATTTCATGCAGCAGGGCAATCTGCTATCGATTATGAGCAATTTGCGCGCTTTAAACTCAGATTATGCGATCCTGAATATACTTTAGATGATGGAGCATATAGGATATACCAATCGCCTTCTGAGGATAGGGTTTATGTTGCAGGTATTGATGTAGCTGAAGGTGTGGGTCAGGACTCGTCTATTATTGAAATATTTGATATTACTGATTTAAAAAACATCGAACAGGTTGCTGAATATGCAAGTAATGAAATATCGCCATACAACTTTTGTAGTAAAGTAAAAGATGTTTTATCCAATTGGGGTAATCCACTAGCATTAATAGAAAGAAACAATCAAGGGGCACAAATAATTGATAGACTATATAATGATGAAAATTATTCTAATATTGTTTCATATGGAGCAAGCAAAGCTAACAGGAGAAAGGCTCAATTAGGAATGATATCTCACACCAATACAAAGTATGCCGCTATTACGAATATACGGTATTGGATGAATGATTTAGATTCTATTCGTCTACACTCTAAAGAGGCTCTCGGCGAATTTAAGCATTTTATAAGAAAGCCGAATAAGAGTTGGGCTGCAGAACCCGGGTTTCACGATGACAGAGTTATGGCTATAGCATGGGCCATGATGATATTGCATAATGATATAGTGGAGACCTATTTTGAAGTAAAAGAAAGAGATTCAAATGGTAAGCCATTAGTAATATCTCCACACGATTTCGGTCTTCAATATTTCTCTAACCCTACCTCGATATATACATTGGCAGATAAAGAAAGCGAGCATATTGGTATGCCCGCCGTCTTTAATGATTCTATAGAGGAACTAGATATATCTGATCTAGAATCTCAAGGATGGTCAATGTTAACTTAAACCATTCCCTGTCTTACTAATCTTCGAAGCTCTGGGTAGCTATGATCTGTAGACGCAGCAGTTAAGTTTTGTGAACTAGTTTCACCGAAAGCGGTAGTAGCAGTAAAAAGACTAATACTGTTATTTTCTAGAATTATTCCAAGTTCTTCACCATCATAAGCTTCATCAACAGCAAATTTTATACCATTTGTTGCGCTTAAAGTAACGGTAGATCCTGCAAGACTTCCTGCAGCTATTGCATTAAATGCGATCCCTTTAATATTATAACTGCCAATAGTTCCAGCACTAATAAAATCAACATGGGTACTGAGCTCGGTAAGTAAGAGCTCTGGATCAGAGAGAGTTAAATTTAAAGAGTTGTTTGTAAATGTCATAACATTATTTATTCTATTATGTGGTTATTTTTCGAAAATTATATAAATATATCTATGGATAAAAAAGACATTGCGCAATTATATTCTGAGCTTAATAAAAATTTCCTAAATGAGAATCGCCACGGGCCTGGGGCGAAAGATCTCCCTACAGAGAAAAAAGGAAAAATCAAAGCGTCTTCGAAGGGTGAAAGTATTCTAGGTAAGGCAGAAAGTAGCCCAGATCAGGCTGATGGATTTGTTCCCCCGGAGGAAGCGGATGATAGATACAATGCTAAAGCGAAACCGAGCCCGTTAAAGGAATCTCCTAATATTTCTACAACAAAAACAGAGAAAAAAGAGCCGAATAGCATAAATAGATTTATGAGCACGCAAAGTTTATTTGACAAGTTGTATGAAGAAGTAATGGATGATGAGGATGTCCTCGGAATTGAAGCTGGCCCCGATCAAGATGATGATTTTGATGAGTTTGAAGCTGGCGGAGATGAAGATGAAGTAACACTCAAGCTTCCAAGAGACTTAGCAGAACAACTTCGAGACATGCTAGCAGAATGTTGTGGCGAAGACGAAGATGAAGACGAAGACGACAATCCCTTCGGTGAAGGTGTTGACTTCGAAACTGTTGCCGATGCTCCTCAGGATTCGGATATGAGTCGTCAAGTAGTTGCTCATAAAGAGTTGGTAAGTTCCGGCGATGGAGATGCTTCTTATACCGACGACGTTGGTGAAGATGGTGATTTAGGACACGCTCTTGTCAATCCTAAGAAAGGACACGACGGCAAGAAAGACCTTAAAAACCAAAAAGTTAAAGCAACTCGCGGATCAACTCCTAACAGCCAAGCTTTTGGCAAATAAAGTTTAACCTCTACCTTAAAAACCCTCAAGCTCACCGAGCCTGAGGGTTTTTTTATGGTTTTGCATAAATACTATTGTGATAACGTTTTTAGAATATTGTGGAGCCAAGCTTAGTAACAACCAAAGAAAAATGGCATCTAAATCTAGTCCTTTTCGTACGAACGGTGACTTTAGATCTGATGGAGGTGGCATAACAAGAATAACTTCAATACCGAAAAGCCGGCGGCATGATGGATCGCTACATCCTAAGGTAGAAAAGATGCGAGAAGGTTCCTCAACGATAGAGATATTAACCCCAGCTGATGTTAGTAACATATGTCAGATGTACGGCGTTTCTGATTTAGATGAATCACATCCTAAGCAGCTATCTAATACAGGTATCGTTATTATGTTTAACCCTCAAACTAAAGGCTATTGCTTAAAGAAAAATGTCTAATTGTGATAATTACTACCAGCTCCCTAGTGAGACTGACTCTTGCTTCTATGAAGGAGCAAATAATAACAATGATGATTGTAAGGAGAGGTTTACTAATAAAAGCTGCAACGCAAATGATATTGGAACGACGTCTGAAATAATTAAAGACGCCATTGAACGAACTGGTATTGAAGTAAAGTATTATGTTAATACTACAACAATGTCTGGTGCTGACCCTATTTACGGCGAGCAACCTCAATCAATATACCATACACCTAAGACCATGACCATGTATGTAGAGCTGGAGGAGGACGCTATACAGTTTACTAAATTTGGTATAAGAGCGGATGATACAATTACTGCATATGTACATATAAGTTCTTATGCTGCAGCGTTCGATGGGGATGATATTTATAATGATAATAGTTGGTATGTAGAGCCTAAAGCAGATGACGTATTTGAGTTATCAGAGTACGGTTCTACACGGCCCGGCGATAGATCTGGGAAGCTGTTTATAGTAACAGAAAGAATGGATTCCGATATAGCTGCAATGAATGCGCTAGGGAGTCATTATGTTTGGAGAATAAGAGGTAAAAGACTAGAGTGGTCATTCGAGCCAGGATTGTCTGGAGAAGGAGGTAATAATCAAATCATAGATAATAATTTTCAAGGTAGACTCTCAGGTGGGGATAATCCCGAAACTGATGAAAAGTCATATGAAGGAGATATCGATACATACAGCAAGGATAGTGTGTTCGATATGGATAATATCGATAGTTCACCATACGGGGATTATGGTTAAAATAAATAGTTGATATATACAAATTTGCATATATTATTATAATATGCCTATATCCTTTGATGAAAAAACTCATACGTATACTAATGTTGAGACTGGGGAGCAGTTAATTTCTGCTACAACTATACTAGGAAAGTATAAACCTGAATTTGATAAGATGTCGAATGCGCGTAGAGTCGCAAACAGAGAGGGGTTAGATGTTGCTTTTATTCTCGATATGTGGAAAAAGGATAAGAATAAAGCATGTGAATATGGTACTCATATTCATAAAGTTATGGAGGACTATCTTACAGAAGGTAAACAAGACGAGGAATATAAAACATTATATGAATCATATAATAAATATGAAAAAGTGTTTGATGGTTTTAGAGAAAGGCATTGTGAAAAGCAATTATTTAATCTAGATTATAACATTGCGGGTACTGCTGATTTGATATATGAAAATAAAGATAGTTTCTTTATAGGTGATTTTAAAACAAATAAACAATTTAGGTTTTATAGCTCTTATAATGAATATTATAACTCCCCTATATCTCATTTATCTGTTTGCGAATTTAATACATATGGTCTTCAACTATCTTTATATGCTCACTTATATGAGATATCTTCAGGTAAAAAATGTAGAGGTCTAGTCATTTTTTATAAAAGTAAAAGCGATGAATGGTACCCTATAAGATGCAATTACATGAAATGCGAAATAGAAAATTTAATTAAACATTATAAAAATACATAAAAAATGTTGAAAAACAACAAGGGAACTTTATTATAATTTGAATACAGATATGAAAACCATATATAATAAAAAATGAACGATATTGAAACTGAATTGAATCAAATTTTTGAAAAATCTGACATAAACAGTTTTTGGGAACTAATTGATAGTCTCGAATTAAATGATGGCGCAGGTGTAAAAGATAAACTCTTAAAAGAGCTTTCCCCGTCTCAATCATCATGCTATAAAAAAATTCTAGATTATATTTGCGATAGTATTGCGGAGAATATTAGTAGAGAAACTAGTTTCAAAAATACATTCGATTTAAAAGCGATTGTAAGTAATATCATTGGAGAATCTTCTTACCAGGGATTTACATCTATTATTAATAGCTATAGCAAGGTTACCGATAGATTGCAGAGAGATGGCATACCTAATGTAGATTCAATCTTTTTGTTTATGTTCCCAGACGATGATGATTACTGGAATATTTAAAAAAATTCAAGCTAGGCGCAATACTCGAGCATTAGAAAAAAGAAACAGTCTATTGATATGGGCTAGCTTAGATCACTTTAAGCACAACACTCATCGCAGCCGACAAAGCAGAGAAGAATACTACTATGTATCAAGAGCTGATATACGATCTAAAAATTTTAATATATAACTATATTAAAGATAATTTAAATACGGAACATCAAATTGCTGTTTGCGAAGAGCTTACTCGTCCGGACGAAGAAATAACATTAGCCGACATTAGTAATCTGTTACTTTCAATAGAAAAAATATACAATAGTACCCCTAATAATATTATAAAATTTAATGAAACTTAAAGTACACGATTTTAATAATCTAACACTTAAAGAGCTTCTTTCAATTGAGGGTATTGGAAGAAAAACTGCGAATAGAATTATTGAGAGGCGATCAAAGTATGCTTTTAATACGATAAAAGATTTACTTTCCGTTAATGGTCTAGGCAAAACGACATTAGCTAGAGTTGGTATAAAATCCCCGCCTAGGGGTCAACCTAAAGAGGATCAAACTGAAGAGCTAATGCAGTTCGTTAGTAACTATAAGCTGCGAGAAAACTCAATTAAATTTAGTGAATGGCCTAACAACAAAAAGGTAAAATTTTGGGAAGATTGTACAGATAATACTTGCCAAAGATCTGATTTATTAAGATCAAATACCATGTGTAATACATGTTCATATGTATTAATTTGCAAATGCGATTTAAGGAAATTTGTAAGCGATAATGGGAAGAAAAGAACAACTCCCACTAAAAAATTACTAAAGGAGATTGTTAGCAACATTGATAACTATAAACATTATCAGCAGGATAATGGGTCCGTAGATCTATCGATGTGCAATTTACCAGAGGAATTAATAGATGATTGATATTATGTATCTACAGTACGACTCTATAGAGAATTCATATATCTACAAAGGTAAAAAGTATAAAAAAATGAAAACCGTTGTAGATATATTGCATGCTGATGGACTATCTCAGGATGAAGCTATTAAACAAATTCAACTTGTAAAAAAGCGTTCAGGTTAATAATAATCCAAAAGAGGTTGATTAAAAAAGGAACAATCTTATAATAAAGAGGAAGAAAGAAACCTTCATTATAACAATATAAAACAAGAACAACAAAACTAAAAAAAAGCAATGGGATTTCTAAATCAAATCAAAGGACTATCTGAGGTGCCTCAATTTAATGTTTATAAAGAGCCACTTTTCGATTCACGGGGAAGTCAAATTCCTAACTTGTTCTCTCTGCAGAGGGAGGATACTAACGAGCATCTCGGCACATGTAGCGAATCATATCGACCGATTCAAATGGACGAGATGATTGATACTATTAAAACCGCATGCAAGAGGGTTAACGAGAGTATTGAGCACGTAGGATGGACTGAGAGTCGAGGCGGAAAGCGCATGCTTATCCAGTCAAAAATTGGTAGCATTGGATTTGACGATCAGGATGCAGTCGAAGGATATTTTTATACTTTGATTGATAATAGCGGTAAGTGTGCAAATAAGATTATTCCGTCTACTACTCGAATCTCTTGCACCAATGCATTTCATCTCATTAATAAAGAGAATAAAGAATCAGAAAGTTACACGCCATCGCTTCGACATAACTGGACATTTGGCGAGAGGGTAGAAGCTTTTTCGCAGAATATTAGCTCCAATATTGTTGCAGCAAGAAAATTTTCTAATACAGCTCGTAAGTTGCGTACACAAAAATTTACTAAGGACGAAATGGTAAAGATGGTTGAAACTCTCCTACCGGTAGAGAAAGATGAATCTACTCGACGTATCAATAAGAGAGAAAAAATCGCTCTTAAATTTGGTGAGGGTGGTATTGCTAATCTTGGCCAAACACGCTGGGATGCATTTAATGCAATTACTGAGTATGAAACCCATCAGAAGTTTACACCGGAGAAGTTTATTCGTAATTTGACTGGTAAAACTCTTTCGACGAAAGCCTTGGAGTATTTGCAGGAGGTCTAAAGTATATGATTAAGTTCATTAGAAAAAAAACCTGCAAACTGACTAAATAAATCATATGAACAAGGGAGAAACGGATTTAATTTGGAACATCTATACTGAGAATTTTTATAGCGACGGTAGACCAGATGGTATATTTGAGCGTCTTCAAGAAATTTTAGACGCGCACCCGGAAATTGCAGATAAGTTATCGCCTATACTGGAGGACTTTTATAGTGAAATAGAAAAGCTTAACCAGCTGGTAGCTGAATATGAAGATGATCTAGATCCTGACTTTGAATCTCGCATGGGATTTATTCTCAATGCGCTTACAACAGCACCAGATATTTAAAGGAGTAAATATTTAGCAAGCGATCGACAATCCCTGTTGCTGATGGTTTGAATCCATCCGCTAGCGTTTAAAATTTACCCTCCCATAAGGATAAAACAAATAAGGATTGGGAAACTCAGTCGAGGGACGCCAACTGAGCGCGGTAAGGGTGAAGGCTACAACGCCCTCTTACTCAGAGACAAAAAGCCGCATTTTATTTATAACACTTAAATCATTACTGATCGTAATCACCATATGGGGTAAAGCTAGGGGCATTATCGCTGGCGAGAATGTCAAGCTCTTCTTTAGAGGCGTAGGTAGCTTTTTCGTGGCGATTATAATATGTATTTTCTAGCCATATATCTCCAAAGTAAACAAGGCCTCTTTTTGTAGATAGCTTTTTGACAACGTCGTTGTAGGGCATGCCCTTTACTTTAGTGAGATAATCAACTACGTTTACGAACTCTACCTCTATTTGAGGCTTTGGAGTATATCCCTCATTAACTAATGAAAGGAACCAGCTCTTAGAAACTTTTGTGCCTGGGCAACTCTTTGATGTGCGAGGATCGTCTCTATGAAATTTAATTGTTGATTCGCTAGGAGTGATTCCGAGCCAGTTAGCTAGCTCTTCTGTACATGCAGCAGCAGTTTTCCAACACTCTAACCCTCTACCGCTTTTAGGATCTTCAACATCATAATTGCCTAAGACCTCTATGCCGATAGAGTTAGAGTTAAACGATTTTGCATGAATACCTGTAGATGTAAGAGGGGTCATACCAAATATTTGATCTTCATCCGTGAAAAGATGCGGCCCTCGCGACCATCCTAATTTACCGCTATAGTAATTTTTTATATTCACTATGTGTTGAGCTGTAAACCCTTTAGGTCTTTGAGCTAGAGACGGCGCTGCAGTATGATGAATAGTAATGTATTTACACCAAGCAGGTCTTTTAATCTTACTTAAATATTCTCCGAATGTTTCCGGTACCCAAACCTTTCCAACGTTAGCATATGACATAAAAATATTTATGTACTAAATTTAAAAAAAGGAACAATAATATAATATTATTATGAAATCATATCATACTAAATTCGATAATTTCCTATATGAGGCTGAGCAAAATATCGAACATGGGGAAGCCGTACTTGGATATCTTCGATATGAAGAGATGAGAAAACTAAATGTTAATCAATTCGCTGAACTATTTAAGAGAAATATTGCTGGTGAAAATTTTGACAAAATGGTGGACGAGCTAATCTACAAAAACAATGTTGCAAATTAAGAGATAAAGTTTAAAATGAACTGAATAGTTCAAGTAGAACTTGATCTATTCCGATCATCTTAAACAAATAATATAAAAATAAATAATAATATGAATATTAACGAAACCACCATTCATAGGATGTCGCAGGAGTTTACTCAACTAATTGAGAGCAAAGTAGCTGAAATTTCAAAACGAAGAAAGAGTCTTAATCAAAAATTAAATAGGATGAAAAAACAGCAAGCTGATAATTCTACCGAGTATGTGAATACTGATATAGAATATTGGGAGGTTGTTGAACTGCATAATAAGTGGAAAGAGGCTCAAAGCTGTGCACGTAAGCTTGTTAAGATTACGACTGAATATAAATAATAATGAGTGATGTATTTTTGCTAGGCGACATACGAGATTGAAATGGTTAAATTGTAAAATTTTTATTCCAAACAAAAAACAAAAGGGAACATCAATATAATTAAGGTGAACAAAACATTAACATAAAGTATAATGGTAATTAATCACAACAAGACAGGGCTTCAGCGAGTTGCTGATGTCGAAGTACCAGACGCATTTTTTCATCGAATGCATACTGGGATCAAGCAAATTGACGAACTATATGGAGGTGAGGGTATTCTGCCCGGCTCTATTGCAACAGTAGCTGCAGCGCCAGGGTCAGGTAAGACTACTCTATATTTGCAAGTATGTCAAGCTCTATGCAATCAGGGTTATTCTGCTGCTTATATTACTGGGGAAGAGTCGACTGAGATGATTGCTTATACGTGTCGACGTCTTAATATTACTGACGTTCTCGTTGCTTGCGAGACCGAGCTTGAAAACATCGTCGAGTTTATGGATGGTGTAGACTTTATTGTCTACGATTCATTCCCGTGCTTGACTGTTGACGGAAAGCGCATGAATAGAACTGGCCAGGAGCAGGCAATTAGTAATATTGTAAGAGCTGCAAAGACCGCTGGTACTGCTATGAGTATTGTTCTTCACGTTACTAAGTCTGGCGGATACAAAGGATCTACTACTATTCCTCATGCTGTCGATATGAATATGTCGATTGAGGTTGATAGTGAAGACCCTAGTGTAAGATATATTAGTACTGAAAAGAATCGATACGGTTCTTTAGCTGAGGTATCTACATACTTTGGATATAAAGGATTTGACTTTGATAAGAAAGTCGAGAGTAGTGGTAAGATGGCTAAGGCTACGTCTAAAGGCGATAAGAAAGCTAAAGAGTTGCAGGCTATTAAAAGCTTAAAAGAGCCTCCTGGCATTACAGTTAGTAGGGTTTGCAAAGCTCTTAAGGTGGATGCAACTCGTGCTAATTATCTGCTTCGCAGCTTAGTTCAGGAAGGTGCTCTTGAAAAATTCGGTCGCGGTCAAGATGCGGTCTGGAAGCATACACACGTATGAAAATTAGATTGACGGTATCTAAACAAGATAAAGAGATCGTTAATAAACAGTATGGTGTAAATTTAGATTGGAATTTACTATCATACTGCTTAACGACATCTTACAATTGGATTGTACCTAACAGGAAAACTCATACTAACAATATTAGAGTTGCGCTAAAAGGTAAAGAAGATGGTTGTGTGGGATGGTTTAAGTATGGTCAAACACTTTATATCATTCCCGAACTAAATGAAACGCTTAACGACTTTGTAGAGACTCTATTTCACGAATTCTGTCATTGGAATCAATACTGGATTGATGATAGATCACATGTACACATGGTTACAAAGAGACCAAAAGGAAAATGGGGAACAACAGAGTGTGAAAAAGAAGCTCAAAAATGGGAAATTATTGGAAAAAAAGCATTTATGATATATAATTTACTTAAAGAAAGTAAAGAGCTACTATGAGCATTTATATTGGTTTAGATAAAGAATCGGAAGAACACGATAGATCGCAAATACAGTACATTATTGAAACGCTGATCGATAATGGCTATATTAGAGAGCTAGTCGAAATTGATCCCGAATGTAAGTTCTTAAAGTTTGATAGGGGCGTAGTTGAAGTGTTGCCCGCGTATGAAGTTGATAAAAACGTTTTAAATAATAAAAACACATGAATAAATTAATCGCGTTTATAGTTATCTGGCTGGGGGCAGTCTGGATTTTAAATAAAATAGTTTTCAAAATTTTTACAGAATTCTAATATTATGATTAATGATATAATTGAACTAATACAGAAGATAGTTGGTTTTGCCCTTATAGCAATGTATCTTCTCGGAAACTTAGTATGGCTATTTATAGTTCATGCTATAGCGGCGATAGGAATCTGGGATGTGCCTGAAGTTGAAAAGGCCCTTAGACCGTGGGATTTCGAAACAATGCACGAGTACGCAGAGCGTACAGGTCGATATTATAACCCTATTAGTATGTTTAAATACGACCCAGAAAAGTATCCAGATATTGCTAGGAAAATTGCAGAGCAAGAGCATCTAGATGCGCTAAGGGATTATGATCCGATGTGGAGCGATGGCCCCCCACCTCGGGGCTGGAAACCTGATGTAGAATACTAAAATTAAATAAAATATGAGTGCCGGAAAAGGAGATAAGCCAAGACCTGTTAACATTAATAAATTTAGCAGGAACTACGATAATATTTTTCGTTCATTCGAGAAAGAAAAAGACTGTACTTCCTCTAAATGCGTTAACAAAAAAGCATGTAGTGAGTTAGGATATTGTATTCGTAAATTTAGTTAAAAGGAACATTGATATAATTTAAATAAAAATGGTTGATTATGTTCCAATGCATCAGTGTCGGTCAAACGAGTACTGGGAGAAGAGAGTAAAGGGTAGTAATAATAACTACTACACCGTATCATTTCAAAAGCAGTACAGTGGCGATTATGATTACGAGTGCACCTGCCCCGCGTTTAAACATAGAGCAGGCTATTGTAAGCATATTAAATCTAATATGGAAGATAGATGCGAATGGCATGAACAATGGGACTCACACTCAACTAGCGATAATAAATGCCCTAAATGCGGGAGCGATGTTATGGTAGTAATGTGTGCTGTATAACTTTGTCTTAAATGATAAAAAAAGAATTTCAGTTAGCATATATTGATACTGCTTACCGCTTTGCTGAACTTAGTAAGGCAAAGCGGTTAAAGGTAGGGGCTATTGCAGTTAAAGAGAGTAGAATTATATCAATAGGGTATAATGGCACCCCATCGGGCTGGGATAATGAATGCGAAGAGCATCAATTTGCATATGATGTGCGAGATACATACTATGAAGACGGCTGGGGATATGATAGCGATACAAATCGATATACTAGACTAGCTACTAAACCTGAAGTTCTTCATGCGGAAACTAACTGCATAGCGAAGCTAGCAAAGTCAGCTGAGAGCGGTGAGGGCGCGGCGATGTTTTGTACACACTCTCCTTGTATCGATTGTGCTAAATTAATTTATCAATCCGGTTTTATAGAGTTATATTATAGCGAAGTTTATAGGGATAGAGCTGGCTTAAACTTTTTAGAACAGTGTTCTATAGACGTTTATGAGGTTGACTGCGCTCGATAAATAGCTCAAATTATATGTATTAAAAAGGGAACTCTACTATAATAAAGATATGAAAAATTGTTACTTTAATAAACAAGGATTTATTTCATCGTTAATTCTTACAATTGTACTTATTGTGTATATTATATCGCAAACTATCATTAGTAATATTAACGATAAAGATAAACTCGAAACTATTAACGTTGATGAAGTAAGGTATTTTAGCCCGAACGCGTTTAAAGTCAAAGTATGATTAAGTTTAACAAGAAGCTAATCAAGACACCAAAATCGGAGACGCTTTATGTTGCCGTCTCTATGGGTGAAGATAGTGTAGCACTATCTCTATTCCTTGCAAGAGGGTATAGAAAGCTATGCTTTTTACATGTAGATCATAATACTGAATATAGCTCTACAGCAGCAAAAGTGTTCAATCAGTTTGTATTTGAGCTCAACGCTGAGAGGCAGATTGCGCATAGCGATAACCCTAAGCCTAAAATTGAACATAAGATTCTTAAGAACGAGCTCGATGGTAGAGACATGAGCGAAAAGGAATTGCGTGATATTAGATATAATCTAATTAGCAGCGCAGTACCCTCAGGGGCAGAGGTTATTGTATGTCATCATTTACAAGATTGTGTAGAGTCCTATCTTATGAACTGCTTCAATGGTAAGGAAGAGTTTACTCCTATCCCTGCCAGAACTAATAGGTCTAAGTATACTGTTGTTAGGCCTTTTATGCTCACGACTAAAGAATCTATCTTAAAGTTTCTACAGTCTGAAAATATTCTAGATACGGGATTTGTTGTACAAGACCCGTCAAATGAGGATAATAGTATTAGAAGAAATTGGGTAAGACATGTTGCGATACCTGTAATCAAGGAGCGATATGTTGGCATTGATACAATTGTCCGGAAAAAAGTAGAATCTAAAATTAAGGAAATTGAGCAATTGGATGATTTTTAGGAACATCCATATAATAATATTATGAAAACGAGTGAAATTAAAGCGAAAGTAAAATATGACTGGAGTCACCCTAATTGTAAATTTAACCCCGGCGAAACAGTACTAGTTAATATTGGATATGAAATTAAAAAAGCAGGACGAGCTATTAGACGTGGCGCACGCCCTGATTATTCACGCCAATACTACAAGTACAGTGGCCGGAGAGGGAAGATTGTTGCCGTTACGTGTGCGCAAGATGGTAATATACGCGGCGTCTCATCCAGCGGTTGGGGGCATCGTCAATTCACTAGATATTATGTGGAATTTGACGATGGCCAATGCATCGGATACCATTCTCACCATCTTATTTCTGAAAAGGAAGCTAAGCGCCGCTCTAAAAACAATCTTATTTCGATTTAAATCTATGCATAGTGAAGTATCGCATAATGATTTAATTAATCATATCGATCTTTTAGTTGAAGCTTTCAATTTAAAAGTCGAAACTGCCTATAATCCTGCTGATTCATATGCTAGGCGATCTGTAAGAACTGTATGTATACCATATATTGTAGACATTGAAACATACTTTACCTGCCTTCATGAAATTGCACATTGTATATATTCTAAAGCTTGGTATGGAACAACATTGGATATTGAATGTCATGCATGGCTATGGGCATATGAAAACTCAATTATTTCAGCAGATAAAAAGTGCATAGAAATGGTTGAAAATAGCCTGGTAGGATATTATAATTACGTAAAGGTAGATAGAAGATTTAAATACGATGTCGATCTTTTTGTAAACACAATTTTTCTCTTTAATGGCATCAAAGAAAACAACAACAAAAAAGAAACGAACACGGCAGCGCAAAAGTGTAAAACTAAAGCAGCCTGATAAGTCATATGACTTAAAGCCATGCCCTTTTTGTGGAGGAAAAGCAGAAGCTTATTCTCTACCATGGGGTGCTGGAGTTTCGTGTAAGAATAAGCTTTGTGAAGCTGACGGCCCTACACCTCCTCATGGGCAGGTAACATCTATGGCAGCAGCTGCTAAACTTTGGAATAAACGAAAATGAAGCTATTAGCTATTTTACTAATTGAGATTATAGTATACCTTTTATTATATTCATTGCTAGGGTCTTTTGTTACCCTCATTATTTTATCGATTGATATATTTTTACTAGCTATAGTTCAGCATATTGTCTGGAAATATCATAACAATATAGAAGAATAATTTATGATTGGAGTTACTATAGTTTGGTTTTGTCTGTTTGTATATTATTTTATTAACGAATTAGTTAAACATAATGAAGATGACAATTGAGTGGAAAGAGATCGATTTTATAATTGACGAAATTATTGGCGAGTTGCAGGATAGTGGCTTAACTGACAATGAAATTGCTTTTATACCGCTAGGAGAATGGGCATCGATGCTAGAAAAAAAAGGTATTGATCCTATATGTGTCGATGATTATATAACAAATTGCTTGTAATGGCTAAGTCACGACTACAATCTGCTAAGGAAAGGGCACCGGGCATACCACCCAACACGTGCCCTTATATAGATTCAATTATTGAAATACTTGACGATTTTGAACTGACTCAATACGGCGTTGACTCACGTAGAAAAGAGATTATAGTAACTACCCTTGAATATGTGAGAGAATCTAATTCCAGCTTGAGAGAATCAAGCAAGTTTTGGCACGATGAATTTGTGAAGGTAGTGAAAAGAATCTAAACACATTAAAGAATAACAATCTTATGAGGCGGGAAAAGACTATCGAAGAATACAATAAGCAGCAAGCGATCCGAGCTTGGAATGCTCGTTTCCGCGTTCCTCCTGTTTTCACTAACAGATGGACAAAAGAAGACTGTAAAAAGTGGAACGAAAGCCGCTTACCCCTTCCGCCGTTCGAAGAGTGGAAAGAATCTAAGATATAATATATTATATGGAAGAAGATGTAACATTTACGAAGTACGAAATTAACGAGATGGAAAGAGCGATCGAAAAAATGATTGACTCTTTCGAAACAATCGAACATTATGCATCGTTGATTGATAGTAGACGTTATTTATCTCCTGAGTTTTTGGGAGAAACATCGCGATTGCTCGATCGAGGGTCTGGATACGAGGCTGCATTCTCATATGATAAAGGTAATGTATTTGATATTCTAGAAAAAATGGTAAATATTACTAGCAACGACGAATGATTATTTTAACTGGATCAACAGGATATATAGGCAGCGCTTTTATTAAGTTCTTCAAAAGCAATGGGATTGATTATACTACATATAAAGCTCGATATCCGCTTGATAAAGAAGAGTTCGAGACTCTCTTAAGAGACACTCAAGCACACGCAGTAATTAACTGCGCGGGGTATACTGGAAAGCCTAATGTTGATGCGTGCGAAAACCCTGATCAGCAGGAGGAATGTCTCATGGCGAATGCATTTCTACCCGCTCAACTAGCTGATGCTTGTTTTTGGGAACACGTAAAATTAGCTCACATTTCGTCTGGATGCATTTATTTTGATAAGTCATGCGAAGAAGGCGATTATCCTTCAAGCGAGATACATCATCTTTCTCCTAGTAACTTTAATTTTGAAACTGGATATCGTTCTTACTACAGCGGTAGTAAAGCTCTCGGCGAAAAACTACTGAAAGAGTGCCGTGAATTTGCCAGAGGCAATATTAAAATCTGCAGACTTAGAGTGCCTTTCAACGGAGAGTATAGTGATAGAAATTATCTGGTAAAGCTCTTAAAATATAAAACACTTCTTAATTGTACTAACTCTCTCTCTAACATTGAAGAATTTGTAAGAGAGACATTTAATACAATTAGACCGATGCATTATCTGGAAGAGTCAGAAATTGTAAAAGATAATATTTTTAACCTCACTCAGCCTGGATTTGTAAATACAAAGCAAGTTATTGAGCTACTGGGTAAGTATGATCTAGTCGATCCTTCTACTATAACGTACTTTGATACGTATGATCATTTCTTAGAAAATGTTAAAGCTC
>Ga0222718_10000721_pt1 | contig 33904 bp, 52 predicted proteins | sample C33_27DmetaG_FD_165045 | JGI IMG/M metagenome (GOLD analysis project Ga0222718, IMG submission 165045) | Estuarine water microbial communities from San Francisco Bay, California, United States - C33_27D | ecosystem: Environmental > Aquatic > Marine > Unclassified | place: USA: California...
CAGTGAGATTTAGAAATGCATATTTAGCAGGTGGAATATATTTAGGTGGTAGTACAGATGCCTTAGATGATTATGAGGAAGGTACTTGGACACCTACTTACAATGGTGCTTCAGGGGGTACTAATGTTGGATTTTATGTAAAGGTGGGAGATATTGTTACTTGTTATGGACACAGGTGGGGATTTACATCAACTGCTGTTTCTGCTGAAATATCTAATTTTCCTTTTGCATCAAAATCAGGAGTATATATATCAGGAACTGTGGGTGCAAATACTTGGACTAACAATGGTGCTTCCATGTGGGGATATGGTTCAACAGGTATGTATATTTTTGATTGTGTCAATAAACAAGAAGCAACTGCCACTGCTGGTTCACCAAAATATTTTTCATTTTCAGTAACATATCAAACTACATAGGAGTAAAAAATGGCAATAACAAAAGAAACACAAATCGCTAAAATCGAAGTCGTAGGCGAATACAAAGCTGTGCAAATTGCTACTGATACAGTCATCAAAGAAGATGGAGTAGAGTTATCAAGAAGCAGACACAGACATGTCGTTCACCCACACCAAGATATTACAGGCGAAGATGCAGAAGTACAAACAGTATGTAATGCTGTTTGGACACAGGCAGTTAAAGATGCTTGGACTGCGTTTCAAGCTGAACAACAGAGTGTCTAATGAACATAGACAGTAAAACCATAGGCATCATCATGGCGATAGCAGTGCAATCAGTATCGCTTGTATGGTTTATCTCTAAGATGGATAGTCGTATAGCTAACAATGAAAGAGATATGACTAGGATTATGGAGATGCACAAAGACTACGATAAGATGCGTAAACAGCTAGATAGAATATCTTGGTTATTAGACCAAGACGCAATGGCAAAATAAAATGGATATACCCTCAAAATTAGCAAAGATCGAACAAAAGTTAGATTCTATGCATGAGGATTTAGTAAAAAATAAGGAAGACATTGAAGAATTAAAAAAAAGAATGAATATGGGTACTGGTGGTATTAAAGCTATAGCTATATTTGGTGGATTAATAGTAGCAATTACTATATTCTTTAAAGACCTTGTAGGTCTAAAATGACAAAAATATTTCTTATTATGGTATTCTGTCTACAGGATACTAATATTTCATTAGAAGATACTTGTATTAAAGAAATAACAAAACATCAGTTTGATACTGTAGAAGAATGTAAACAAGAAGTTACTCGTATTAGGATGAGTATTAGTCATTTGACTGATCTTTATAGCACAGGTTTTTGTACAAGTAAGACTATACAAACCACATAATTTTAATTAATCTAAATTCGTGTCAAAACGAATATTGGTTATAAGTGATTGTCATTTTCCGTATCATCACGAATCACTATTTCCCTTCCTAAGTAAATTAAATAAGCAATACAAACCAGACACAGTTGTACATATAGGGGATGAAATGGATTGGCACTCCATTAATGTAAGTCATGTTATTAATCCAGATTTACCTTCACCAGCTGACGAGTTACTTGGTGGTCGTTCCTTATGTAAACAGCTAGAAAAAATTTTTCCTAAAATGGTATTACTAGAATCTAATCATGGTTCTATGGTGCTTAGACGAGCCATGGCAAAGGGTATGTCCAAATACTTTATTAAAGATTACAATGAAATACTTGAAGTAGGGAAAGGGTGGGTATGGAAAGAGAAACATATTATTGAAACTGAAAAAGGAAGAATTTGTTTTGCACATCAGTTCTGTAGGGATATAGCAAAAGCTGTTAGAGAAACTTCTCAAAGCTGTGTACAGGGTCATTTTCATACAGTATCAGAGATAAAGTATGTGGCTAATGATTTTAATTTAAACTGGGGAATGTCTGTAGGATGTCTTGTAGATAAGAAATCACTAGCTATGGCGTATATGAAAGTAAATTTATCAAAACCAGTATTATCTTGTGGAGTTATTACAGAAGGTGTACCTTACATTGTTCCTATGGTTCTGAAAAAAAGTGGATCATGGGATGGTAATATTTATTTATAAGGAGTGAACATGGATATGATTAAAGATATGTGGGCTAAATTTAAGCCACTATTAACTGAATATAAAGTTTGGGTAATAGCTGCTGGTGTACTATTAGCAATGTTATTGTTTAGCTAATGTTAAACTTATTAGGAGCTATAGGCCCTATTGCTAAGATAGCTTTAGGTGTTGTAGATAAGTCAGTAGAAGATAAAGACTTAGCAGAGAAACTTAAATCTCAAATAACATCTCAAATGCTAGATAATAATAGCAAAGAATTACAAAGTGCAGCTTCAATCATTAAAGCTGAAGCAAGTAGTAAGCATTGGCTTACTGCAACTTGGCGACCAGCGCTGATGTGGATCTGTATTATAGTAATTTTTAATAATTATATATTAATGCCATTTGCTAACATAATATTCGGTACGGCAGTCGAGCTGTCAATACCTGATCCTATGTGGAATTTGCTAACAATCGGTGTTGGTGGGTATATTGCTGGTAGAAGTGGTGAAAAGATCGCTGAGAACTGGAAAAAATAGCGTTTTAAGAGGCATACAGGGGGTACTTTCAAGATCCCCTGTATGATTAAGTATTAATCTAGAAAGGAATATCTGCTGCATCATCATCTGAAGATTTTGATACTTTAGCATCTTCTGTTTTGCCAGAACCCTCTGGTCTGCCTACCATTTTAAGCATCCCTTTATATTTGGCAATAACAATCTCTGTAGTGTACTTAGTTACACCATCTTGTTCATACTTTCTGGTTTCGATCTGACCTTCAATGTAAAGTGTCTGACCTTTCTTACAGTATTTTTCTACTGTGTCGGCAATCATAGGATCAAATACAACAACATTGTGCCATTGTGTTTTCTCCTGTAGTTCGCCATCCTTGTTTTTGAATCTTTCATTAGTAGCTAGGTTCAATCTAGCAAACTTAGATTCGGTTGTAGTTATCTTGATCTCTGGATCAGCACCCAGATTACCAAGAAGTATTGCTTTATTTATTGTCATCTTTAACTCCTATTTTTTTTAAGATGTTCTTCTGGTATTTTAGTTATATCCATAAAATATCTATCATCATTAGAATCTTCTAAAACCATTCTAATTTGATGTTCATTTGAATGTATTATTTCTCTTATTTGAGGTTTTAGTTCTAGATTTTTAATAAATTCAGAATCATCTAGATACTCAAATAAACGAATAAATAAAATATGAAATGAGTTCATATTTATCTCCTTTCTCACTATCGTAAATCGTCGTGTCGCTCTCTGACACATTCATCAATCACACTATCTAAATATGATCTTCCAAAGAATGTTAGATACATTAACTTTTTGTACCAAGGGATTCCTTTGTATACATTATGACATATTTCGTAATGATTATCACCATCATAATTTTCTACTAATGAAATACATATATCATGGTAACACATATCAGGCATTGTTCTCATTTCTTTCCTTTCTGTTATTGCAAACTATACATTTATATTCTGTTTTATTTTTTATCATCATAGCTCTTGTATATTTTCGGTTACAAGTAATGCACGATTCAATAATAAAACTTTCTTTAGTTAATTCAGTAACATGATTCATTTTAATAGTACCTATTCCAAAACAGGAACAGGTTACCTATTCCAAAATAGGAATAGGTTAAGTTTATATAAAGGGGGATGATGCAAGACTACCATATGGGCACATTGACAACACCATCCCCCACATTTTGCGAAGAACTGTCAAGGCCCAACTGGCTTAGGATATCTTTTTTACTTTATCAGTACCGATACCTAAATCTTTTTTGACTTGCTCAACATACTTACTGCTTTCGAACAAGCCCATGAATACATCAGCTGACATACCAAGATGACTAAATGCTTTTGTTAGTGCATCAGTCATAACTTTCTTACCAGCTTCATCATCAAACTTACCTTTACTGTTTGCAAGAGGTAACATAGAACATACAGGGCCATAACAATGTTTCTTGTCATGTGTCCATACTTTAACCTCAGCGGCTATGTATGTGTCAGCATAATGATACTGTACATTGTATCCCCATCCATGACCTACTGGGCCAAAGATTTCTGTCATTTTACCAATCTGATACATTGGATCAATACTGGTAAATCCTCTACCGAAAGTAACTTCTTTCGTGAATCTAGGATCAGTAACTTTCATTAGATTCCAGATTTCTTTGTTAGTCTTTACTGTTTCACTCATTTAAAATATAACTCCTTCTTTTTATTTAATTTATCCTTGTGAATCCAAGCTATAACATTTCTATTATTCTTGTTTTTTCTTCGTTCACCAGAATCTTGTAATACACCTAATATTGATAGCTCTGTTATTCTTGCTCTTACACTAATTAAGTTTTGTTTTATTTGGTCTGCTACTTCATCAGATGTATATGTATTCATTGGACCAAATTTAAATACATCTTCAATAGCATATCTCTGTCTTGGATATTGCATATTGATTTTGTCGGCTGCTTCTTTACTAGTAGTTTTATTAGTATAACCAGCACTATTTGGATAAGTCATGATATCTCCTCTACTAAGTATTGTGTTTTACGTTTCTTTTGATAATCCTCATACCAATCATGGTGTGGTATTGTTTTATCTTTAATACATAAATACAAATACTTTTCTGCTAATACTAAATCAGTAATATATTTATCATCTCTATCGACTTTAAAAATATGATGATTCATGTTACCAGAAAATATTGATAAATATGATTGATTAAAATCTAATACATTCATGTAATGTTGTAACTGACCATAGTATTTCTGTACTTGATCTGTTACAGGTTTAAAAGGATTAGTATGCTTAGCTTCAAAGATAGCTTCTTCGCCTTCTCTATCTCCTTTTTCATTTGAATGAATTAGTCCATCTACTCTAGCATGAGCATATGGTTTATCTGGATTAGTCCATATATTATTAGAAGTATGAACTGGTAATCCAGTTACTTTAGTAAACCAATGTCGGTTTAACTGTTCGGTTGCTATGCCCATTTGTACAGGCAATACATCAGATAGATCAGTAGTTACTTGATTGATCTTATCTTCAACAATCTTACGCCATTGAGCATAAGTACCAAGAACAATATTGTTAGCATCACTGCCACCAATAGTTTTTAAGACCTGAAACTCTTTAGTCTTTCCTTGTGTTTGTAGTCCTTCCATTTGTCTATTTCCTCTCTGTATCTATTGTATAATAACTCTGCTTCGTAATATACAATTTTGTTTTCGGCTACCTTTTTTGAATTATACAAGTAGTCAAACCACTTAGCTTTATTATGATTCAAATAACGATAACCTAGTTTAGTAATAAACTCTTTCTTCTTTTGCTTACGCTCCATTGGAGAGAGATTACTATTTTCTAGTTGTTTAGCTATTTTTTGTAGTAGTTCATTGATATTCTGCATTTATCAAATCCTTCCAGTTTTCAAAAACAGCTTTATTTACATCTTCATGTAAAACTTTTAAATTACCTATATGTATTTGTGTAGGTGATCCTACGTTTTTATTAATATTATTAATCTCATCTTTAGTTAATGAGATATATAATTTTTTATCCTGATATATTATTCTCATCTTTCCTCAATTCTAATACAATATCACAATCTAATGCATCAGCCCAGCAACAAAATAAATAGCCACTCGGTTTTCTAATACCGACTTCCCATTTAGATACTAGACCTTTAGCTACTCCTAATATGTCATCAAGATTAGCTTGTGTAATACCTTTTTTATTTCTTGCTTCTACGAATTGAGGAATGACCTTTTTAAAAAATTTCTTACCAAGAGCATATTCCATATTCAAGAAGTATTATTTTTTTACACGAAAGGCAAGGATGATATCTCATTACGGCAACTACCTTGCCTTAGGTATATCTATTCAATAACCATCATCTTGGTACATGAATAAAAGTCAATTCACTAAAGGCGTGGGATTATTTTATCACCCACAAGTTTTCAGCTACAGATAGAATTTTGCTCTATGCCTACTCACAACCACCCTTGAGTACCTCAGGCATTTGCCCATACTTCATCTTAGGTGTACCTTACGCCTCTGTTGAAACGTTATTCAGTCAGCCTGAAAGGGAGAGCTACTCCCTAACGTGAAACTTTGAGGATGTGCAGATCGGCACTATCATATCTGCATTAGTAGAGATCAAGCTACTTATACCGACATCCTCTCGCTCAGCGAAACTTGTAGGTAGTTTTAGGAAAAACAGATATTCTCATGTTTATACTCCCTTCGGCACTACCTTAGCCTAAAGAATTACCAACAGGCAATTCTAAACTTATTAATTTAATACTTTCATACCAGCAACTTTACGTTGTCTATCATACACTGTGTTGATAGATGCACTTGGGTAATGTGTTGCCCAGTGTGTCCATGCTTGATATGCACTAAATAAATTTTGACCATATCTTTTAGAGTATGAATCATATTGGTCAAGTATATATTTCTTACATTGTTGATTTACATGACTTTTATCTCTATGTGTTGGTTGAAAACATAATCTATTTGTTTCTAAATCAATATCAATATCAGTCATTAAAGTCTTTGACCATTTATCCATGTATATTGTTACATCATGCAAATTATTTAATTGCTTTGCATCTGTACCTAATACAAGTTCTTTCTTACTGCTATGTCTTTTAGAGATATGTATATCCCATAAGTTATGGCCTAAGCCATTAGTACATATTTCATAAACATAACTAATAATTAATATAAATGATCTAGTACCATTCAAACTATTAAACATAGATGCTTTTAGCATGATACGGCTATCTTTAAATGGTTCTTGATATTTTGGTAATGTAAAGTCATATCTGATTACAGTACCATCTGGAGCTGATTTAGATTGTACAATCATACCATCAGTATCAAAATGCTTATCCAAATAAGTTACTGTTTTTACTAAACATTCTTCATTTGTAAGCACCTGATATGATTGTTTTTGTACAGATAATAATTGATCTGTATCAGCGTTTCTTAGCTGTTTATAACCTTTGATGAGTTCACCTTGCTGGTTATAAATAGGCATTTCTTCAACAGGAAAAAATAAAAGTGAATTGATTTCCTTTTGAGATTCTATTACTCTGTTCATATATAAGTCCTTTCCTCTTATAGAGCTAGATGGTAGTTAGTGGGTTATCATCTAGCTCAGCATAATTGATATCAATAGCGATATCACATTCTTTGATGACCTTATCTAAATAGTAAATAGCTGAATCTAAGTTAGATCCTTGTACTATTTTAGATTTGCTTACAGCATTTAAGATCATATAAGAACCTTCTAGTTTTCTACGTTCATCTTCTAAATTACTAGTAGTTTCTTCTAGTTCGGTTTTTTTATCTTCATACATCTGTTTTACTTTGCCCATCTATTATCTCCTTTAACTCGATTTTAGCTTGTAACTGTAGTAGTTTTTTCTCTACTCTAGCTAGTCTTTCATTGAATTTCTTATCAACTTCTATTTGAGATTTTTGAAAATCAATGTTTTTAACAAGAACATTATGTATTTTTTGGTTAATATTCTTTTGTTCTAAGTCCATGCTACATCTCCTTCTTCTCTTTTTTCTTGTTCGAACTTTTTATCATGTTCATATTTATTGAAACTCGGTTCATCTATGTTTCCATATACTGCACCAGTTCTAGCATCATATACATAACCTTCTGGTGATACATGGAATACTCTTTTGGTTACACCAAATGCTTCAGCACGATTCATTTGTTGTTCCATTTTATTAACCCTATATAAATTCATCATAGTTTCTGAATACTTAGGATTAATTGCATTATGATAGTACCATACGGCTCTATCTTTTGCATATTTGTATACTACTGTTGTAGCAATACTCTTAGCAATTTTCGGTGCTAATCTTAAAGTCCATTTAATCATTTACTTTGTCCTTTCAACAAATGGGAATACTAAATCCCCTTCTTTTGAAATTAATTTTTCTTTAATTAATTCAAACTCATCTTCTTTTTTAATTGCATGTTCTACTATTTTAATAACATCAGTAATCCATTTATAATAATGATCTACTGTTTTTACATCCATGCCTTCATTATTATTCTTTAATTCAAATTCTACGGCTTGGAATGCTTTTAGCTGTTCAGCTAATTTTTCTTTACTATTCATCTATATTCCTTTCCAATATTGGTTTTATAACATGAAGTTCTAGTATTGCATAAATAGCTCCACTCCATGCTCCTAATAATAACATATATATCATATGTGTAGTAATCATTTAATTTACTCCTTTCGGTTTAATCTAATGGCGAGCGGATGCGAGCCAATTTTTTTTTCTGGATCGCTATCCAGAACCAAAGGGGTTTATCCCCTTTGGATGAAATGTTATTAATTAAGAAGAAATATTATTCAATAATAGCTGGTATAGCTTCGCTTCCCTCAATAATAGGATCTAATTTTGAGATATTCTCAGATAACCATTGTTTGCCCTTAGTATTTTCTTCATTAAGTTTTTCAAGGTTTTTAACTTGTCCTGATGAGTAAGGAACATATTTTTCAATATGTTGTTCGTAAAAATCAACAGTCGCTTGACGCTTGGTTTCTAGTAATTCAAGGGTGTATTGCATTCTTTCCACTGACCATTCAATTCTTTGTAATTGGTTAGCAAATGTTTCTTGACCTTGAAATGATGCCTTAACTGAGTTGATATTAGAACCATTGATATCTCTTAGTTTTTGATACTCAAGTGCTTTTTTATCCATCAATGATTGTTGGTTCTTAATTCTGTAATCTAGTCGTCTGATCTCAGAACCAAGTTCACATTTAGTATTGAATAAATCATCAAACTTCAACATATCTTTGTATTCAGTATTTAATGATGCTTGTTTATTAGTTCTGATAGTTGCTAATACTTCAGTTTCTTTTTGTTCTATTGTAGTCATATTGTTCTCCTATTTAAGATATTATAATTTATATTTATTATATATTTTATAATATTGTTATATGGTGTTATCTCCATGATAACGCCTTGATGACTACTCAAACTAACAACAAATAATACGATAGATGCTTGGCAGTTACTGCGACCACTTGTTGTCCAAGTGTACCGTTGGGGTTGGGGCCCCAACGACATAAACGAAAGCCACGACAAGTTGTCCGTCTATCGTATTATTTTTGCTTAGTTTTTCTAGCTAGGTTCTAAAGGATTTAAGATATCCTTTACGAGATAAGTGGGGGTTTGGGGGTTGCGTACCCCCAACGAAATATGTCCTGAACTAAGTGTAATAATAGATTTGAGAATCCTCGCAAAGCGAGGTTGAAGCTGGCTTCATTCTCAAATATAGTATGAAACGATAAAAATAAATGTAGTGTATTCAATGAGATATTTAATGTCTACATTTTCTTCTTGACAGACATTTTTGTTATCTATAACTAACAAGAGGTGGTTACGCAAGAAACGAGTTTGACCGACAAAGAAAAGTCAGCAGTCGCAAAGTATGGGCTAACACCCAAGCAAGTAAGATTAGTAGATACTATCGTAGCTACAGGATGTAGCATCAAAGAAGCATCAATAAAGGCTGGATACTCAACGAAAGATGGTGGTAGAGTACAGGCGTCACGAACACTACGAACAGCAAAGGTACAAAGATACATGATGGATCAGTGTGCGAGAACATTAGGACTGGGCGCAGTGGTTGCGTCAAACAAACTTGTCCATTTAGCTGGCAGTGCCAAGAGCGAGTATGTCCAATTAGAAGCTAGTAAAGATGTACTTGACAGGGTAGGCCTACGCACCCCAGACAAGGTACAACACAGTGTCGAAGGACAACTGAAGATCAACATAGACTTAGGATAGTTTGAAACGCAGACCACAGTGCTAGGTTCACTACAGAGGGGGGTGGGGGTTAAAAACTGCTTGATTCAGTAGTGAACAGGTGTTAAACAAACATTAGATGTCAAAAAGGTACTTCAACCTAGTTCAAATCATTAGCTGGACTAGAGAACAGGAAGTACAGAACAGAGTTTGTTCAGTTAAAGATTGTAAAGAATGGGGGAGTTTCGGAATAAATGAAAATCATAGATATTATTTTCTATGTGGTAAACATTATCCAGAGAAAAAGGCATCCTGAAAAGGATGAACATGAAATATATTTAGCTTCTGATAGATACTGAGGTAGGGAATCTGCCGTCTTTTTGATAGCAAACATAGGCATATTGCCAATCATCACCATATTCAGCCTTACAGAACTGCATTATTCCATCCTCAAGGTGTTCAGAGGGCTTTTTAAAAATATTTTTTAATAAATTAAGCATTTCTATTACTGATAATTAATGAATAGGTTCGGATAAAGCTAGTGTTATCTGGGCAAAGCTCTTATGTTATTTATTCAATACTGTCAATGAACAGTTTATGTGAATTGTTTATTTTAATTTATTGATTATATTCCTGATACAACACTTCAAAAAGGAACTATACATAGTTCAAGCTAGTCAGGTTATGACATGGTGTTGATCCAGCTGGATTTTTTATTTGAAGTTTGTAAAAATTTTTAATAGAAAGGGTATATGGCTATGACACCATCAGAAAAGAAGGTTGAAGTTACTCGTAAAGAGAACAAAGCCTTAAAAAAACAGAACTTTGAATTAGAACAACGAGTTCAGTTCTTGCTCGAAAGGTTAGAGTTAAAGAATGAACAGTTATTTAGATTCAGAACAGAAATGCTCAACAAAACAGTTGATGATTTCATTAAATTTAAAACAGATATAATGGAGCAACAAACAAATGCCTAAGGTCGGAAAAAAAACATACCCATATTCTGCTGCTGGAATGAGAGCAGCTAAGAAAGACGCTATGAAAAAAGGTGTTAAAATGAGTATGAAAAAGCCAAAGAAAAAGTAATGGCAAGTAAAGTTAATCAGGCTGGCAATTATACAAAGCCAGCCATGAGAAAAAGATTATTTAACAGTATAAAAGCTAGTTCTGTACAAGGAACTGCTGCTGGTAAATGGTCAGCAAGAAAAGCCCAGTTGTTAGCTAAAAGATATAAAGCAGCTGGTGGTGGATATAAGTAATGGCTTTAGCCAGATCACAAAGAAGTTTAAAAGCATGGACAAATCAGAAATGGAGAACCAAATCTGGTAAACGATCTAGTGATACTGGCGAAAGATATCTACCTACAAAAGCAATTCAAGCATTAAGTGCAGCAGAATATGCTGCTAGTACCAGAGCAAAAAGAAAAGCAAAGGCTCAAGGTAAACAAGTATCTAAACAACCCAAAAAAATAGCAAAGAAAACTGCTACTTATAGGAAGTTCAGTTAATGGTAGCTAAGAAACATCAAAATCCTACAGGTGGACTTAACCAAGCTGGTAGAGATCACTTCAATCGTACTACAGGTTCTAAGTTAAAAGCACCAGTAACAGGTAAAGTTAAACGAGGTTCGAAAGCAGCTAAGAGAAGAAAAAGTTTTTGTGCTAGAATGGGTGGAGTAAAAGGCCCAATGAAAGATTCTAAGGGTAGACCAACAAGGAAGGCACTAGCCCTTCGGAAATGGAAGTGTTGATGACCAATATTGATGATGAAGTAAGTTTAGAAAATAGAAAACAGTTTCCTCTATCGTATCAAGACAGACAAAGATTAAGAAAAATAGTTAAGAAGGTACATTTAAAATTCTTGCCAGAGGAGTTCTTAACTGATAAAGAGGCTGATAAGATGATTGAATCATTAGGGCCAAGTGTTAGGGAGAAACTTTTAGTTGAACATATTGCCAAAGTTAAATAATGGAGTTCAATTATAAGCCAGATGGACAAACACTTAGAGGCTTTCTTAAATCAGACGATTTCTTTAGAGGACTTCGAGGCCCAGTTGGAAGCGGTAAGTCAGTTGCTTGCTGTATTGAAATATTTAGAAGGGCACTTCAGCAGTCTAAAGGTAATGACGGAAGAAGAAAATCTCGTTGGGCTGTTATCAGAAACACGAACCCTCAATTAAAAACTACAACAATTAAAACATGGCTGGATTGGTTTCCAGAAAATACATTTGGGCCATTTAGATGGTCAGTTCCTTACACACATCATATTACTATTGGTGATGCAGACTTAGAAGTTATCTTTCTTGCATTAGATAGACCTGAAGATGTTAAAAAACTATTATCATTAGAACTAACTGGTATCTGGGTAAACGAAGCAAGAGAATTACCCAAGTCAATTATTGATGCTTGTACTATGCGTGTAGGCAGATACCCTAGTATGCGTGATGGTGGTGCATCATGGTATGGAGTTATAGCAGATACCAACGCACCTGAAGAAGATCATTGGTGGGCAGTCATGGCTGGTGATGTACCAGTGCCAGATCATATATCCAGAGAAGAAGCATTAATGTTAGTTAAACCAGATAACTGGAGTTTTCATACACAACCTTCTGCATTATTAGAAAAAAAAAATGATAAGGGTGAACTTACAGGATATGAACGTAATCCAGACTGTGAAAACAAAAAATATATTACAGATGCTTACTATGAGAACATAGTCAAAGGTAAAACCAAAGGATGGATAGATGTTTATGTAATGAACAGACTAGGATCACTAGAAGAAGGCAAACCTGTTTATCCAAGTTGGAATGAAGATATCCATGTTAGTAAAGAACCTATTACACCATTTCCTACAGATGTATTTATTGGTGTAGACTTTGGTTTGACACCAGCAGCTGTCTTTGGTCAGAAGCTAACAAGTGGTAGATGGGTAATCTTACAGGAGTTAGTTTGTTTTGATATGGGTATTGTTAGATTTACTGAATTACTTAAACACGAAATAGCAAAAACATACAAAGGATTAACAATAGATATTTATGGTGATCCAGCTGGAGACTTTAGAGTGCAGACAGATGAAGCTACTCCATTCCAAATTATGAGAGCACAAGGAATCAGGGCTAGACCAGCTCCAAGTAATGATGTTTCTCTGCGTATAGAAGCCGTAGAAACAGCATTGAGTAGGTTAGTAGAGGGTAAGTCTGGATTTTTACTAAACAATAGCTGTGTGAATCTTAAAAAAGGATTTAATGGTGGCTACCATTACAGAAGAATCCAAACATCAGGAGATCGTTATGATGAAAAGCCAAATAAAAATAAATATTCTCATGTCCATGATGCTTTACAGTATATGTTAATGGGTGCTGGAGAAGGTAAACAGCTTACAGTAGGTAAAACTACCCCTAGTGCAGTTGTTAAAACTAGAGGTTGGAATATTTTTGACAAGAAAAAGAAAAAATCAGTATGGCAAAGCAGATCAAGTTTTTAGTTTATTTCTTTGAAAACGAAGATGGTCATAGACACACTAAGATATTTAAAAAAGGGTTTAAACATTGTGGTGTTATTAGTTATGATCCAACAAGTAAGCATTGGATAATATTAGAGTATATATTTGGACAATTATTAATAGAAACAATAGATGATAATACTGCTGAAGCGTTCTTTAGAATGATTAGAATGAAAAATGGAGTAGTCTTACAGGGAGATATGGAGAAAAGAAAGACTGGTTTTCCTAGCTTTATGGGATCATGGATTAAAGAACACAGCTGTGTAAGCTATGTCCAAAGAATAATAGGTTATAATAAATGGTGGATATTTACACCACATCAATTATATTGTGCGTTGAAAAAGGAAGGATATTCTGAAATAGAATTATAATGGGAAACTTATTCGGATCAACCAAATACAAAGAAACTCCAGCTGATAAAGCATTACGAGAAGATATTGAAAGAAAGAAAAAACTTGAAGAAGAAGAAAAAGCAAGATTAGAAGCTATTGACATAAAAACAAAAAAAAGAAAAGCAAAAGGTATGCTAGGATCAAGAAGTTTGTTTTCTAAATCTGGTATGCAAGGATTTTTTAGAGATGGAGAAGAAATTTGAGTAGTGAAAAAGGATCTTCTGCAAGTAAAGGTGGAATGTCTAATAAATCTGCAAAAACCAATGCAGTAGTACAGGGTATTAAAGCAGATGAATATGCAAAACAAAAATTAGGTATTAGAACTACAGTAGCTGGGCCAGTTACTGGAGCATCAACAAGTCCTACTGGTTTTATTTCAACTACAAGTTCAAATCAAATGTATGGTAGTGAATACCAACAAGCTAGAAATGAATATCTAGCATCTCAAGGTTTAGGTACTATGCAAAAAAATGGATCGTTTACTACAGGAGTTCAAACAGATAAAGGTTTAACATTTACTTCTCAAGCTAGAGAAGCATATCAAGCATCTAAAAGAGAACCAATACCTTTATCAAGACAGATGTATGAATCTCAACAACTATTTACTCAAGTAGCTGGAGCAATAGCTACAGGACTAAGTGGTATGCCTTCATTTTTTAGTGCAGCATATTATGCTAGTAAAAAACCATATAGCAAGTATGTTGGAGAATATATGTCAGGTGCAAGAAAAGGTGTAGACAATCAGACAATTACATCAAGTAAAAATCAAACAAGCGAAAATATTACAACTAGTGCTGAAATGAGTGCTGATTTTAATGAAGCACAAAAAGGTGATGAAAAGGCTTTGAAAAGGATTCAAGCATTAGCTAAAAGTGGAGAAGGTGGTAGCCCTAACAGAAAGTTTCTAGTTTCATCAGCAAAAACATTTTTAGGTACAATGAAATCGAGTGGTAACTTTTAATGCCATATATTCCTTATCCTCAAGATGATGCACCATACTCAGGCAACGATCCTAGAGTAGCTTCCTTTATAAAAAAGTTTAGAGATGCTGAATACATCTTCGATCATTGGAAAGATAAATACGAAGAAGCCTATGAATATACAATGCCTCAAAGAGAATCTTTTTACGAAGAAACAATAGGAGAAAGAAGAACAGATAAAATATTTGACGAAACAGCTGTAGTAGGTATTCAAGAGTTTGCTTCAAGACTACAAGCTGGAATGGTTCCAACTTATGGGCGTTGGGCAAACTTTGAAGCTGGTTCAGAAATACCTGATGAAGCAATACCATTAGTTAATGAACAACTAGATGCTATTACTGAATATGTATTTGAAGTATTAGGTGGATCAAACTTTAATCAAGAAGTACATGAGGCGTTCATGGACTTAGCTATTGGAACAGCTGTTCTTCTAGTAGAAGAAGGTGATAGCCTTAATCCAATAAACTTCCAAGCAATACCTTTACCAAGAGTAATGCTTAACAATGGCCCAAATAATAAAATAGATACAATCTTTAGAACTAGATACATTAATTACAATCATCTTATGGCTGCATACCCCAAAGCAGAAATGTCGCCAGAAATGTTAAAAAAAATTTCAGATGATGGTCATAGTAAAGCAAAAGTAGTAGAAGGTGTTTTTAAAGTTTACGATAAGCCTAACGAAGAAATATATAAATACTGTGTAGTTTGTATGGATATGCAAGAAATGATTTTAGAAAAAGAACTAAAAGGAGTAGGTTCAAATCCTTATATTGCATTTAGATGGAATAAAGCATCAGGAGAAGTTTATGGTCGTGGCCCAGTATTTAATGCTATGGCTGCAATTAAAACTACAAACTTAACAGTAGAACTCATCTTACAAAATGCTCAAATGAGTATATCTGGTATCTATACTTTTGAAGATGATGGAGTAATAAATCCAGAAAATATTGCACTACAGCCCGGTAGTCTAATCCCTGTAGCACCAAACAGCAGAGGATTACAAGCACTACCAGCAGCTGGTAGGTTTGATGTAGCTCAGTTAATCTTAGGAGATATGAGAGCAAATATTAAAAAGGCTTTATACATGGAAACATTAGGTAGACCTGAAGGTACACCAATGTCAGCTACTGAAGTAGCAGAAAGAATGTCTGATCTATCACGACAAATAGGATCGTCATTCGGAAGATTACAATCAGAGTTTGTTACACCCTTACTAAGAAGGGTAATTAGAATATTAACAAAACAAGGTAAGATTCAAATCCCAACAGTTAATGACAGAGAAGTAAAAGTAGTATCTACTTCACCATTATCTAAAGCACAACATCAACAAGATATTGCAGATGTAATGAGATTCTCTGAAATATTAGGAACTACTTTTGGCCCACAAATGTTGAACATGGTGGTCAAACAAGATGAAATAGCTAGATATTTAGTAGACAAAATGAACTTACCAGAAAAATTAGTAAGAACTGCGGAAGAACAACAAGAACTAGTTTCAAGGTTGCAATCACAACAACAACAGGCTAATATCCAACCAAATGAGTTGGGAGAAACTACAAACCAAGAAGTCCAATAAAACAGAAACAACAGACATAGATAAAGTTTACGCTTCTGTTTTTAATCAGCCTGATGGCAAAAAAGTATTGGAACATTTGGAATCACTAACCATCAACGCATTTTGTTCACCACAAATGAATGACCAAACGCTATGGCATTTAGAAGGACAAAGATGGATAGTGGGATTAATTAAAAGCAAATCAAAAAGAGGTACAGTAAATGAGTGAAGATCAATCAACTGAAAATACAGAAGCTAGTACAGAAACAGAGATACCATCTTATGTTCCTGAAAAGTTTTGGAACAGTGATCTTAATGAAGTAAATGTTGAGGAGCTTGGAGCTTCTTACAAAGCATTAGAAAAAAAATTAGGTCAAAGAACTGAGGAGTTAGCTGGAACTATTAGAGAAGAAGTATTAGCTGATATTAGTGGTCAAGCACCTGAAAAGTATGAAATGGTAATGCCTGAACTACCAGATGGTGTTCAAATAGATGTTGATCCAGAACAACCATTATTAAAATGGTGGGAAGAAACAGCTAGATTAAAAGGTCTTAGTAATGAAGATTTCAATAGAGGTATAGAAGCATTTGTACAAAATGAAATAGCTGGATTGCCAGATAGAGATACACAACTAAATCTATTAGGTGAAAATGCTACACAAAGAATAGAATCAGCTGATCTATGGGCAAAGAAAAATTTAAGTGAAAGTAGTTATGCAGCTATAGCCAATATGGCTAGTACAGCTGAAGGAGTAAAAGCAATAGAAGAAATTATGTCTTTAAACAAAGATGCTCCTATACCAACTACTGAAACAAAAATAGATGTACAGCTTGATCCTCTTGATCTTAGATCAATGATGGCTGATGAAAGGTATTGGAAAGATGGAGCAAAAGATCCAGCATACATCAAAAAAGTCTCAGACCTATACGAAAAATACTCAAACAAAGCGTAAAAGAGTAAAAATACTTTGGAGAGATGCTATCAGTCATGCTGAATGGCTCTCTCCTACAGAAGCTAAACAATATAAACCAGCTATAAATACTACAGAAGGCTATTTACTAGAAAAAAATAAACAAGCCACAATAGTTTATATGTCCTACAATGATACGGATATTGGCGATACAACTGTAATTCCTACAGAAAATATTAAATCATTTAAATTTGTGCGTTGAATCTTAGGTGTTTTTATGCAAGTGATTGCATATAAGACCTCAGATGGCATTAGGATCGCCCTTATCTAAGGATAACGATTGCTTCCAAACGAGATAATCTTTTTACATATAAACAAATAACTCAAAGGAGATAAAATGAGTGCAACTATAAATAATGCTTTTATTACTCAGTTTGAAGCTGAAGTACATATGGCATACCAGAGAATGGGTAGTAAGCTCAAAAACTTAGTCCGAGTAGTTAATGGTGTATCAGGTGAATCTGTCAAGTTCCAAAAAGTAGGAACAGGAGAAGCAACAACTAAAGCTAGACACGCTGAGGTTGTAGCGATGAACATTTCACACACAAATGTAACAGCAACACTTGCTGATTACTATGCATCAGACTATGTCGATAAGTTAGATGAGCTTAAAACCAATATTGACGAAAGAGCAGTAATTGCAAATAATGCAGCTTATGCTCTTGGTCGTAAGACTGATAGTATCTTAACAGATGCTATGTCCTCTGCTACAACACTAGCAAACAATGCTGGTGCACAGGGTGGTACAGTAGCAACAGACATGAACGTAGATAAGTTCCAAGAAATGCAAGCCTTATTTGGTACAAATGATGTGCCAGATGATGGTCAGCGTTATTGGGCTATTGGGCCAAATCAATGGTCAAACTTATTAGATGACGATCAATGGTCAAGAATGGAATACATTGGTTCTAACGAACTACCTTTTAGTGGTATGAACTATACAGCTAAGAAGTTCTTAGGATTCTTAGTATTCGTACATTCTGGACTAGACTCATCTGGTTCAACAGACAGACACACAATCGCATGGCACAAATCATCAATGGGCTTAGGCGTTGGCTCTGAAGTAAGAACAGAAGTAAACTACATTCCTGAGAAAGTAGCACACTTAATGACTTCTTACTTATCAATGGGTTCAATCCTAATCGATACCAATGGTATTCGTGTACAGAAGTGTGCAGAATAGGAGTAGAGAATGGCATACGCATTAGCAAATCCAATTAAAAAAATATCACAAGCTGGTGATAGCAACTCTATTTGGTTCTACACAGATGGTGATGCAAAAGCAACTGTCGTGGCTTCAGGTTATTTTGACCTATCTTATGCTGAAGTTTCAAAGGGTGATGTAATCCTTTGTTCAATCGGTGTAGGTGGAACTCACGAAATAGATGTTATTACAGTAACTTCAGAAACTGGAGCAACTACTGTAACAACTGTAGCACTTGCATAATAATAATTATGTGGGGGGATCTATCCCCCCACTAATGTAAAGGATCAATTATGGCAATAACAGTAGCAGCAAAATTAGCACAAAAATTACTAAAAAATAAAAAGCTAAAAAAAGCAATTAATGTAACTACAAAACAAACAAACAAATTAAAAAATGCAGTTAAATCAAATGCAGAAAAAGTAGCTGCATCAGGAGCTGTTACAAAAGCCAATGAAGTTGGTAAAAAGGCTATAGAAAAAGCAAAACCAGCTATAGAAAAAGTAAAAGAAAAAACAAGACCAGTTTTAGAAAAAACAAAAGATGTAGTAAAAGATACAAAAACTAAAGTTACTACTGCAATTGGTACTGGAATAACAGCAACAAAAAAAGCAGCAAATGAAGCAACTGAAAAAGTTAAATCATTAAATAAAGATAAAATTATTGATGCTGTAGGTGGGCCAGTTTCAAAAGCAGAAGCAATAGGAGCTGGTGCAGCTTTAACTGGTTTAGGAGCAGCAGCATTAACTGCATCTATGTTGAAATCTACTACACCTAAAGAATCAGAATATACAGTAAATAGATTAAGAGATGGTAGATTTAGTACAACATTTAAAGATAAAAATGCTAATGCAGTATTTTCTGCACAACAACTAACAGCTAAAGAAATTGATGATGTAAGAACTAAATTAGCAATACTTGATAGTATTGTTTTGTCAAACGATCCAACAAAAAGAAAACAAGAGTTTATAGAAACAGCAACATATCTAGCTAATAAATATAAAATATCTAACATTACTGGTAACAATTTATCTTTAATAATTCCAAATGTTGAAGGTGGAGTACAAAGAGTAAAAAGAGCTTAGATGGCAGTAACTAAAGTAGATATTGCATCAAGAGCTTTGGTGATGGTAGGAGCTAATCCTATTTCATCATTTACAGACAATTCTACAGAAGCATTAATTACAAACACTCTTTATGAAGAAGTAGTTGAATCTACATTATCAGAATGTTCATGGCGTTTTGCTATGGGCCAAAAACAATTATCATTATTAGCTGATGCTCCAACATCAAGATATGAATATGCATATCAGATGCCAGCAAATCCACCTGTAATAACTATAGTTGCTGTAACCAATAATGATCATCCAATTCCTTATTCAAGATATGAAGATAAAATTTATTTAAATGGTTATGGTTCTGAAAGTAAAATTTATATGGACTATGTATTTAGACAAGATGAATCTTTGTTTCCAACATATTTTAGACTAGCTTTAATTTATAGATTAGCTAGTGCATTTGGTGGATCATTAGGTAGAGATGCAGGTATGATTAATTCATACGAAGCTAAAGCAGAAAGACAATTAGTTAGAGCAAGAAACATTGCATCACAAGAAACTACAACTAAAAAACTAAATACTACTAGATTCATAGCTGAAAGAAGGAGCAGTCGAAGTGGACTTGTTAATTACTGATGCCCAGAAAAGTAAGACAAGTATTTACCAACTTTTCAGCTGGAGAGCTTAATCCTCTATTAAACGCTAGAACAGACGCCAAAGCATATTTTGAAGGTGCTAGACAATGTAAAAACTGGTATCTATTAGATGAAGGTGGTGTTATGCGTAGACCAGCAACACAGTTTACAGCAGAGCTACCAGCAGAAGCTAGAATAATTCCATTTATATTTGCAGAAGATGAAGTAGCTGTATTTGCTTTATCTAATAATAGATTAGATGTTTATAACTCTAATGGTACTGCAATACAAAGCAACATTACTACAAATTGCAACTGGACTACAGCACAGTTATTTGAATTAAGTTATGCTCAGTTTGCTGATACAGTATTTATTTGTCATAGAAGTAATCCTATTGTTCAAATCAAAAGAGTAAGTGCAAGTAGTTTTACAGTTTCTTTATATGAATTTGAACTAGATGAAGATGTAGTAGTATCTGGTGCATATAAAACTCATGCTCCATTTTATAAATATGCTGAAGCTGGAATAACAGTTACATTGTCTACTGATGCTACTGGTACAGGTAGAACTATTACAGCATCTACAGCAATATGGACTTCTGATTATGTTGGTCATTACATAAAAGTAGATGATAAACAAATTAAAATTACAGGATATACATCTAGTACAGTAGTAACAGGAACTATTATTGAAGCTGGAATATCTGGTGTTGGGCCACACGCTAATTGGGAAGAAGAACTAATATCTGCTGTTAGAGGATATCCTCAAGCAGTTACATTCCATGATAATAGACTTTGGTTTGGTGGAGTAAGAGATAATCCGTCAGTTGTTATAGCATCTGAAATAGGTGGTTATTATAGTTTTGATTTAGGTACAGGATTAGCTAACGAAGCTATTAATGTAAATATTACAGCTGACACAGTAAACGAAATTAGACATTTGATATCTGGTAGAAATTTACAAATATTTACAGATTCAGGTGAGTATTATATTCCTCAAAGTACAGATAGTGCAATTACACCATCTAGTATTTCTTTCCTTAGACAAACACCTTATGGATGCAATAGAGCAAGACCAACTCCTTTTGATGGTGCTACTATCTTTACATCTAAAAATGGCAAATCAATTCGTGAGTATGTTTTTTCTGATTTAGAACAAGCATACAAATCTAATAGTATATCTGTATTGTCTAGTCAGGTTATTGATAATCCAAAACAAATTACAATGATGACTGGTAATGAAGAAAGACCAGAACAGTTTGCATATTTTTTAAATAGTGGAACTAACTTAGATGGGCAAATAGCTGTGTTTCACAGTATTAGAGATGAAAAGATAGCTGGTTGGACTATCTGGAATACAAAAACAAATGATAAATTTCATAGCATTACATCTATTAATGAATTTTTATTTGTAGTTACAAAAAGAATATTACCATCAGGTACTAAGTATTTATTAGAAAAATTTAGTAATGATGATTCTATTACTGTTGATTGTAGTACAACAACTACAGTATATCAAAAAGGAACACCTTTAGTAAAAGGTAGTGGTCAATCTGGTACTACTTTAATTATTGATGGAATTACTACTGCGCCATCAATACTTGAAACATTTACTATAGCTGGAAATGCAACTGAGTATACAATTCAGGCTGTAACTCAATTAGGTACTAATGAATATAGATTACAGTTAGATCAAACTTTAGCAGCAACTCCAGCAGATAATGCTGCAATTACAATAGTAAAAGGTTTTGTTCATACTGTTAATAGTATTTATGAACCAACTACTGTTGTAGAAGCTGTTTTTGGAAATGGTGCGTTGGGTTCTTATACAATAGATAGTAATAATAGAATTACTTTGGATAATGCTCCACAAATAACTGGTGTTAGAGTAGGATATAATTTTACTCCTATATTAGAAACAATGCCTATTGATAAAGAAATAGATACTGGACCATTGACAGGACAGCCTAGAAGGATTAATAAAGCTATAATAGACATTTCTGGGGGTTTAGATGTAACAATGAAAGCTGCTGATTTAACTTCTAAAGAACTAATAATACAACAAGCCGATTTTACTATAGGTAATGATTTATCAGCTTCTGCTGGTAAAAAAGAATTTACCTTTTTGGGATATAGTAAATCACCAACAATAACAATATCGCAAGATAGCCCACTACCATTAAAGGTATTGGGTTTAGCTATGGAGATACAATTCGCATGAGTGCTAATGCTGCAACTTTAATGTTAATCTCAGCTGGTGTAACAGCTGTAGGTACAATATCTTCTATGAGATCACAACAAGCTGCTCTTAATAGAGAAAATTATAGATTAGAAACAGAATCAAAAATGGCTGCATTAGCAGCTGAACAAGAAGAAAATGCTAGAAGGCGATATGCTGAAAAAGAAAAAGCTAATAACTTAGCTTATCAATCTATTGCTGGTTATGCAGACGATAGTATGTCATTCTTAAATATGAATAAACAAGTTGTAGAAAACAGAAACAAAGACATTTCTGATATTAGACTAATGGGAAAATCTGTTGATTTAAAATATAGACAAATGGCTTTTGAAAACCAAGCTAGAATGGAAGCAGTAACTTTTGGTGGTTATACTTCTGCAATAGCTGGGTTAGTCAATGGTTATGGAAATTATAAGTATTACAGCTAATGGCATTAACATCAGGAGAAAGAAAAAGTAAAGCTACAGTCAGCTCTATACAAAGTAGACTGGGGAAAATAGATGCTGTTAGTGTAGGAACTCCAATATCTTTAGCAGCTGAAAATGTTTCTGCTGTATTAGATGTATTTGCAGAAAGACAAGCTAACATTGAAGAAGTAGCTTGGAAAACAGATTTTAAATTAAAATCTAGAGAAACACTTAATAACTTAGCTAGAGAATATTTTGACGATCCTGATGCTTTTACAAAAGCAACTAATACATATAGAGATTCTCTTATTGGTGAAGCTCCCAATAGATTTAAAAACTACGCAAAAGAATACATAGGTAATTTAGCATTTGAATATGGAGATAATATTTGGCAAGAAGCTAAAGCTCAAAAAACAATATTAGAAGTTACTAACTGGAGTACAAACTATAAAGATTTTGTTGCTAGTAGAAATAGCGATATTATGAATAAACCAGCTAGTGATTTTCAGGACTATTGGACACAAAGTTTATTACCTGAAATGTCAGATACTATGGCTGATTATGAAAAATTATACAATTCATATGATTCATCTATACAATCATCATTACAAAAAACTTTTGGAACGCCAGATGAATTTAACAAAACATTACAATTAGGTTTTGAAACACAAAGATTAATTAGTTTAGCTGCTAAAAATTTAAACACAGCACAAGCTATGGATACAGCATTTATACAACAAATGGGTGGAATACCAGAAAACTATGAAACAGAAGTATCTAAAGTTTTAAAACAATATAAACAATGGGGTGCAAATTATTTAGATAAGCCTAACCATGATACTGATGATGCTAGTGTATTTATAGGAACAAATAGAGAAGATAGAGCTGGTATTATTACTGGTGTAGAAAAATACATTAATTCATGGAACACAGTAAATGAAAAAAATGTAGAAAAACAAGATATTATACTTAGTCAAAATAAAGAAGAAGTAGTAATAGATACAATAGCTCAAATTGAAGATGGTTTTGCAAAAAGCACAGAAGAAATCAGAGTTATAGCTAATCAAAATAATTTATCACAAGATCAACTTGATAGATTGATAGATGTAAATACACTTACATTACAAGTACAAGATGTAGCAAAAAACATTAGTACATATAGTAAAACAGAATCTGGAGCATATAAAGTTAATGCAAATATGTCAGAGTTTGATGTTAATCAATTAATATTTAATAGAACAAAATATTTAAATGATTTAGGTGTAGAAATTACGCAACAAGAATTAAAAGATAAAGCTATGATGCAACAAATGTTTTCTATAATTTCTAGCACACCTGAGTTTGATAATAATATTACACAAAGTGTATTTAACAATATGGATTTAGGAACTGTAGTAGCCTCAGGAGCAACAGCAAATAATGTTGTAACTAATTCATTAGTAGAATTATCTAAAATTTATGGTCAAGTGCCTAGTATATTAGAAAACTACTTTAGTAGTATGGATAGTTTTAACTATGAAGTACAAGCAGATAGACAACAATTAAGAAATATGGCTGAGTTTGCACATAATTTATCTATAACAAAAGGTAGACCTTTAGCATTTGGAGATAGTGAAGGTAATAAGAATTTTGCTAATCTTGTAGATCTACATAAAGAATTACAAAAAGTAGGAAGATTAGATATGGGTATAGCTAACCTTACTGAAAAAGAAATTAATGATTTAAATTTAGATGTTGGAGAATATGAAAAGTTAATTATAGAAAAATGGGTAAGCAAAACTTATCCAGAACAAACTGTTTTAGATGAAAAGATTGGATTTATGAATGATGTTATTGCAGATAGTAGTACAGACTTTAATAGAATGATGGAAAACTTTTTTGAAGATGAGCAAGAAGATGGCCCTTGGTGGGGTTTTGGTTTTGCAGATACAGATTTATTAACTGGTAATAATGAGTTTAATATTATGGGTAGAGATAGAGATTTACAACCATCATTTAATTTAGTTATGCAAGAAGCTGGTGAACAAATTTTTGTAAGAGTAGCAAGTATGTTTGATAATGATACATACAAAGTGTTAATGACAGAAGAAAGCATTAAGTCTGCTTTCAAAAAACAATTACCATATATTCTAAATACTATTAGAACTATGGGATATGGATATGATGAAAATAACTAATGGCTAAAGAACTAGTAAAATACCCTATGTTTAAAACCTATATGTCAAAAGGTTTATCAGAAGATGAAATTAAAACAGATGCAACATTAACTATTATTAATAGAGGATTAAATATGACAGATGGTGAAAGAGCTGCTTTAGGTTTAAGTGCAGATTTTTTTACAGCTGAAAACATATTAGGATTAATGGACAATAAAAGAATTAGATTTGATTATGATCCAGCTAGTATTGGTGATCCAACATATAGAATATCTATGGATTTAGATGGAGATGGAATATTTATGACATTGAATAATCCTAACGATCCAGAATCAGGATTTAAACCTGAGGCTAATAGAGAATTAAATTCATCATTAACATTATCTGGAGTAAGATCAGATTTTCAAAATCAAGCATGGCAAAATTGGAAAAGCCAAAATATTAAAGCAGATGCTTTTTTTAAGACATATGGTTTTTTAAATATAGAAGAACAACCATTAGTTATGCAAACACTTAAAGGTATGTTTAACCTTGTTTATAATGGATATAACAAAGGTAAAAATGGAATAGAAGATTTAGGTAGAATGTTTAATGATATTGAATGGCTACCTGATATTAATATTGACATGAATACAGTAGAAAGGCAATTACAAGAAAATCAAATAGCTTTTTTAACATATCAACAACAAAAAAAAGCTGGGGTATTTGATGATAATCTAGCTACACAATTTGAAGGTAAGGAGCAAACAGCTATGGGATATCAAAATACAGCAACTAACTTATTAATGGATACTATTAACAAACAAGAAGGTGGTTTCTATGCTCAGGCATATGATTCTGGTTATACAGGAAATAGAAATAAAACATTTAATGTAGGAACTAGAGGTGGTGGTGGTGGGCCAGTAGAAATGGCTGTTGAAGGAAGTAAAATACAAAAAGCAGAATATGATCTTATGATGTCAGAAAATGGTGATCCTACTATTGGTACTGGATTATCTTTAAAAGATGCAACTGTTAAAAAGGAATTAACAGAACTTGGTTATGATATTGATAAGTTATTAACTGGTGAACAAACAATAACTAGAGAAGATAATAATATTGTTATGATGAAAATGTTAGATGACAAATTAAAATTAGTAGAAAATCTAACTGGTATTAAAGATTTACAATCAAATAAAAATGCATACTTAGCAGTAGGTTTGGTAAAATTAGCTTATAATAGTTCTACATGGATTGGGCCAAGATTTAAAGAAGCACTAAACAATTTTATAAAAACTGGAGATATGAAATATATAGGAAACTTTGGTAGCTATAAAGAAGGTACAGATGAATTTTATTCAGGTGAAAATGCTGCTGAAGTAAAACAATATGAACCAGCATTGTTAAATGAATTATGGAATGATGCAGAAGGTCAAGCTGCAATAGGATATGGTGGATTTAGAACTATGATGAGAGATGTAGCAGAATTTATTACTGCATGGTCGCAAGGTCAAATGACATACTTCCCTGATTTACAAGTTACAACATCACCACAAATAAAAAAGAAATCAAAATCAGTTTTAGACTAAATGGGTGAGTTTTCTACAGTAGGTGATATTAGTCAAGCTAAACCTAATATTAGTGGTAGACCTGATCCAACACAGCCCTTAAATTATTTTCAAGATATTAGAGATGTTGGAGCTGGTTGGGCTGATGAAAACATTTTTGGTTTAGCATTTAAATACATTGTAGATGCTTCTGTTGCTCAAGATGATACTGAGTTTGTTACAGACAAAACATATAATGTATTTTTTGATAGACAGTTAAAAGGACTAGAGCCATATATTGGAAACTTTTTACATAGTAAAAGTAAAAAACATACAACTAAATTAGTCAAAGATTTTATAGAAGATAGTAAAAAAGCAAATGGATCACCATCCTACATTGTAGGTAGGGTAATAGGTGGTCTTACTGATCCATCTAGTTTGTTTGCATTTACTAAAGCTGGTAGTTTTTTATTTACTGGAAGTAGATTAATTAGATCAGGGAAAGTAGGTAGTATTATTGCTACCGAAGAAATGGCTAAACAAGGATTAAGCACTACAAGAACATGGGAAGAAACTGCATTAATAACAGCTAGTGGATTTATATTACCAGCATTATTTCCAGCAATTAATAATAAAATAGCTGGTAAACAGTTTGATGATACTGCCAATAAATTAGATAACATGGATACTCATTATTCTAATAGTCAATATGTAGGTGGTGGTATTTATAAAGAAGGTTCTGTAGGTGCTGGTGCAACACAACCAATTAAAACAGAAGCAGAATGGATTAAAGCAAATCAAATACAACCAACTGGTATGGGTTACTTAGGAGAAAAGTCAGGCTTTACTCCTTTGTTTAGAGTATTAGAAAAAGGTGGTTTAGAAGAACAGGATTTTATTACTAGTGTATTAGAAAATCCATTACTAACTAGAGGTAACTTTGAAGGTATACCTTCAGCACCTACTATTGAAAGAAAAATTAAATCAAGACATTACATGATTAAAATTAGTGATGATGCAGTAATGGGTGAATACAATGCATATTTAAAAAGAATAGGTAAAAATGAACAAGGATTTCTTGAAAAAACAGTAAACATTAAATTAGGTACAGGTTTAGATAAAACTGGAATAATGACACCTAGAGAGTTTTCTTCAGCTGTTACTAGAGCTAGATTAAATCCAAATGCACCAGCTATACCTGAAGTCAAAGCAGCTGCAAAACATACAGAAGATTTATTTTATGGCCCATTAGGTGGAGAATATCAAGCAAGTGGTATTTCTATAGCATGGCATAAATATCAAATTGATAGACTAGATATGTTTATAAAACAAATGGATGGAAGTATTGAAGGTAGAAAAGCAGTTACTAATAAGAAAAAAGTACAAAAATTACAAGACCTAATAGTATTAAGAAAAAAGTTAAAAGCTAAACTTACACTAATGGAAACCAAAGGTATTCATCTTAGAAAAAATTATATTAACCCATTGTATAGACGAGATGCTATTGATGCTAACCCAGAGCTTTTCAAAACATTAATGAGAGAAGAACTAGAAAAGTTAGCTGGTAAAAATCCATCATTGTTAAATAAAAGCCCTAACATGACTAAAGCACAAGAAGAAGCATGGATGATGAAGAATGGTAATGCTCCAGATATTATTGACGATATTATAGAATCATTTATGCAATATCAGCCTACTCTTAGATTAAGACAGATTGATGATGTACTTAATGAAATACCAGAAGAAGCATTAGGTGAGGTTAATAAAATATCTAGTAGATTTTTAGGTAGAGATTTAGATATTGATTATACAAAACTAATGAATGCTGGATTTATGGAAGATGACATAATGCTTCTACAAAGACATTACTTTAATCAGGTAGTTCCTGATATAGAACTTACAAAAGTATTTGGTGATCCTATGGGATATGGTACTCGTTGGTCAACTGATGCTAACTATTCACAAGGTTTAATACAAATTGCTGATGAAATGTTAAGAAAAAACAAAAAGTACGATATGTACTACAATCAAAGATTTGATGAAAATGCTTTACCAATAGCATCATTTCTTACAAAACAACAAATTAAAAACCTTCAAGATTTAGATGCTTCTATACATTTAGTTAGAGGAACATATGGTTTGCCGTATGATCCTAACAGAACTTTTAGTAGAGGTTTAAGAATGATGAAATTATACAATGCTACTACAATGCTTACAGGTATAGCACAAGTAGTAGATACAGCTAGATTAGTTATGATTAATGGATTAACTAAAACATTTAAAATACAAGCTGAAATGTTCCAAAGTGGTATGGCTAAAGAAATATTAAAAATGTCTAAAAACTCTACACAATTAGGTGGTGAAGCATTAGACATGGTAGATAGCTCAAGAGCTATGGGTATGTATGGATTAGAAGATGCTTTTGGTGTATTTAATAAAATGGAAAGAGGTATGAGTAAAGTAGGTAATGTTTATTTTACATTTCTAAACGCTAGTAATCCTTGGAACGCTTCTATCAAAACTATGGCTGGATTTTTTAATGGTACAAGGATAATAGAAAATGCAGAAAAAATAGCATTAGGAAAGCCTATTTCTAAATTAAATAGAGCTAGAATGAATTTCTTAGGCATTACAGATGATATTGCTAGAGAAATATACAAACAATATCAAAAACATGGTGTTGGTAAAAATGGTAAAACATCTACAAAAGCAGATGGTAATGACTTTAAATATATGCGTGTAGCTAATAGTGATGCTTGGGATGATACTCCTAAAGCTAAAGAAGCTGCTGAAATATATCATCAAGGATTATCTAAACAGGTTAATGTAGATATAGTTACCCCAAGTAAAGGTGATGTACCATTATGGGCTAATACAGAAATGGGTGGTGCTATATCACAGTTTAAGAAATTTGGTGCAGCAGCTACACAAAGAATGTTAATGCGTGGATTACAAGAAAAAGACATGAACTTTATGCAAGGTGTATTATTACTGATGGCTGGTGGTATGATGGTAGATGCATTTAGACAAAAACAGTTTGGTAGAGATTATAGTAAAAAACCATTTGGTCAAAAGTTAGTAGATGGTTTTGATAGATCAGGATTAGGTGGTATTTTTTCTGATATTAACAATGCTATAGAAAGACTAGGTAATAACCAGATTGGTTTAAGACCATTATTAGGTGGTAAAAAGCCATATGGTACTTACAAAGATATACTAAACAATCCTATACCTGACATATTAGGGCCTACAGCTAGTCAAATAGCTAATATATCAGATATTATGTGGACATGGGGTACAGGTAAATACAATCATCATACAGCTCGTAATGTGCGTAGACTAGTACCATTCCAGAATGTATGGTTTTTGGATTCACTATTTGATAAATTAGAGAAAGATGTATTAAGATAAATGGCAATAACAATATCGGACATATCGCCCAGAATACAGTATACAGCAACAGCTGGGCAAACGTCATTCACAGTTCCGTTTGAGTTTTTTGATGATGATGATTTAGTAGTAGTTAATACTAGTTCAGGTGGTGTTGATACAACACTGACAAAAGCTGCTAGTCCTAGCACAGTTACACAATATTCTGTTACTGGTGCTGGTGTTACTGGTGGTGGTTCTATTACATTAGGTGCTGGTGCAACACTTAATGACACATATACTATTACTAGAAATGTACCAATAGCTAGAAGTACAGATTTTGCTACTACTGGTGTGTTTCCTATTGATTCATTAAATACAGAATTAGACAAAATTGTTGCTATGATGCAACAACAAGGAGTAGATATTAATTTATCTCCAAGAGCTTCTTCTACTACATCTACAGCTTATGGTTTAATATTTCCAGAATTACAAGCTAATAAAATTTTATCCGTTAATAGTGATGGTGATACATTAATATTTACACAAGAAATAGGTAATTTTAAAGGAGATTGGGCTGCAAGTACAGCTTATGTTCAAAGAGATTTAGTTAAAGATACATCAAATGGAAATATCTATATTGTCAATACCGCTCACACTTCTAGTGGAAGCCAACCTTTATCAAGTAACGCTAACTCTAGCTATTATGATTTAATTGTAGACGCTGAATCAGCATCTACCTATGCAACTAACGCTGCTACCAGTGCTACTGCTGCTGCTTCTAGTGCAACTTCTGCTGCTACATCAGCGACTGCTGCACAGACTGCACAGACTGCTGCTGAGTTAGCAGAAACAAATGCTGAAACAGCTCAGACTGCTGCTGAAACAGCGCAGACAGGAGCTGAAACAGCTGAAACAAATGCTGGTACAAGTGCAACTGCTGCTGCTAGTTCTGCAACATCAGCTGCAACAGAAGCAACTAATGCAGCTACAAGTGCAACTGCGGCTGCAACCAGTGCTACCAATGCAAGTACATCTGAAAGTAATGCTGCTTCGTCAGCAACATCTGCATCTGGATCAGCGACAACTGCAACTACACAGGCAAGTGCAGCTAGTACGTCAGCAACTAATGCAGCAACATCTGAAACTAACGCTGCCACATCAGCTTCTAACGCTTCTACAAGCGAAACCAATGCAGCTAATTCTGCAACATCTGCTAGTATATCTGCTACTAACGCATCAACATCTGCAACCAATGCTTCTAATTCTGCTAGTGCAGCCGCTAACTCTGCTGCCGCTGCCGCTGCTTCTTATGACACTTTTGATGACAGATACTTAGGAAGTAAAACTTCAGACCCCACATTAGACAATGATGGTAACGCTTTAGTATCTGGTGCTTTATATTTTAATTCCTCAGCGAATGAGATGCGTGTTTATGACGGAGCAAACTGGATTGCTGCTTCAAGTGCGGGTACTGCATCTTTAATCATTTATGAATACACAGCAACCTCTGGTCAAACTACCTTTAGTGGTAGTGATGATAATGCTGCTACACTTTCTTATAGTGTTAATAATTTATTTGTAACTCTTAATGGTGTGGTCTTAGACCCTGACGATTACACAGCTACTTCTGGTACATCTATTGTCTTAGGTACAGGAGCTACCACAGGAGATTTATTAACTGTTCATGCGTTCAAATCATTTACAGTATCGGAACTTAATGCCAACAATCTAACAGACGGAACTATTCCAGATGCTAGATTTCCTTCAGTTCTTCCCGCAGTAGATGGTTCTAATCTTACTGGTATTTCCTCTGTCGGTGGTGCTACTGGTGTTGATTTCAATGACAATGTTAAAGCAAGATTTGGTACAGGGAATGACTTACAAGTATGGCACTCAGGCTCAAACTCATTTGTTGTAGAAGAAGGAACTGGTAATCTTTATCTTGGCACAAATGGAACTTCAGTAAATATTACTAAAGGTGCAGGTACTGAGAATATGGGTGTTTTTAATCAAGATGGCTCAGTAGATTTATACTATGACAACTCCAAAAAGTTTGAAACCACATCTACTGGTGTTGATGTTACAGGAACTTTAACTGCTGACGGATTAAATGTAACTGGACAAGGTAATTTTGACAATAATGTAAATATTGAAAATTCAAGTGGTTATGCATCTTTAGAAATGGGTGGTTCAAGTGGTGCATATATAGATTTTAAAGCACCATTTAGTGATGATTATGATGCAAGAATTTGGAACAATGGTAGCACACTACAAATAAATAATAAAAACAGTGGAGCAATAGATTTAATGACAGCTAACACTGTTAGAATGAAAGTTGATAGTAGTGGTCATTTACTTCCCAATGTTACAAACACCTACGACTTAGGCTCATCATCTCTCGTATGGAGAAACATCTATACCTCTGACTTCCACATGAGCAACGAAGGCTTAGACAAAGGAAACGATATAGACGGAACAAAAGGTTCTTGGACTTTCCAAGAAGGTGAGGAGAACTTGTATCTCATCAATAACAAAAACGGCAAGAAATATAAATTTAATTTAACGGAGATAGAATAATGGCAATCATATCGAATGGAGTAACAGTAGCTAGTGGTGGTTCAGTAACATTATCTACTTCAGCAGTTCTAACTGCAACAGCAAGTGCTTCTGTAGGTTCTGTAGGTAGTTATGCAATGATGAGAAACGAAAATTTTGCTGACTATTTTGCAGGTTATACAGTTAGTGGAGGGTTAGCTTATAGTAGTGGTAGTGGTACTTATTATAGTGGAAATATTAGCGGAACATGGAGAGTAATGGGTCAAGCACAAGATAGTGGTGCTAGTGGTGATGGAAAAGCATCAGTAATGTTAAGGATTTCATAATGACAGAATTTACTTGTATTTTAATAGAAGCACAAAACCCTCGTTGGGGAAATGCAGAACATTCATTCATAATTGTAGAAGCTAAATGGGAACATTTAGTAGACGAAGGATACCTTGAGTTTGCTGCTAATCCAGAAGATGTAGAAGCTCATGGCAGAGATTTATATCAAAGATGTGTCAATGGTGAGTTCGGCACAATCGCTGAATATGTAGCACCACCTGAACCAGAAGTAACAGAGGAGCAACCAAGTGAGTAAAACAAGAAACCTATCCGATTTATTAGATGCTAATGGTGATGTTAAATCTACTGCGTTAGATAATGTACCCGCTAGTAATGATGCTAGTGCATTAACTACAGGAACTTTAGACTCTGCTAGACTAGGTACAATTACTAATTTTACATCTACTGGTATTGATGATAATGCGACTAGTACTGCCATTACGATTGATAGTTCAGAAAATGTATTTGTAAAACCAACAGGCATAGGAACTAACATTGGTATAGATGCAGTATCTACTGGTTATTATCTTAGAGATGGTGGTCAATTTAGAGTAGCTAGAGATAATTCTCAATCAATCATAGCAAATAGATTAAATGGTGATGGTCTAATTATAGACCTTAGAAAAGACGGAACAGAAGTAGGTAGTATTGGTACAAGGTCTGGTGATTTAACAATTTTTAGCACAGCCACTAACCACACTGGATTTAGATTTGCAGGTAGCACAGTATTCCCAACAGGCAATACTGGTATTGAATCAAACAACACTATGGATTTTGGCACTAACGCAGTAAGATTTAGAAATGCATATTTAGCAGGTGGAATATATTTAGGTGGTAGTACATCTGCCTTAGATGATTATGAGGAAGGTACTTGGACACCTACATTAAGTGGAACAACCACAGGTACTACTTTATATGGTTGGTATATAAAAATTGGCAGTTTGGTTTGTGTAAGAGCAGATATATATTCTGGTTCATTTTCTTCTTCAAGTGGGGTTGCAAAAATAACTAATTTGCCATTTACAGTTAATACTTCTTTTGGCTCAGCAGGTGTTCTTGGATATAACAATTCTACAACAAATTCTTCAAACAGTGGTTTTTTTGACCAAAATAAAACTGAATTTATTTTTTATGACAGTGGAACAATTAATACTTCAACATTTTCTGATGGCACTGGAAAATATTTTATAATGACAGGAACATATAAAACAAATTAAG
>Ga0222718_10000725_pt1 | contig 33872 bp, 17 predicted proteins | sample C33_27DmetaG_FD_165045 | JGI IMG/M metagenome (GOLD analysis project Ga0222718, IMG submission 165045) | Estuarine water microbial communities from San Francisco Bay, California, United States - C33_27D | ecosystem: Environmental > Aquatic > Marine > Unclassified | place: USA: California...
ACCATTCACGGTTGATTATGCAGGCTTCGGATGGATCCTCATCAAGCACGGAGTGTTTGAGAATAAGGAGATGAAGTATCCATGGTTTGCACCGAAGATGCAAGTCTTTGAGAGTGGTGATGTACAAGATATGTGTGGAGAGGATGTTTCCTTCTGTCTGGATGCAAAGGAAGCAGGATATGAGATTTGGTGTGATCCCCGCATCAGGGTTGGTCACGAAAAGACTCGTGTTATCTGAGGTACATGCAAATGGCTAAGAAAAAGAATCACTACTACAATATCTACCGTGGGCAAGAACTTGTCCACGAAGAACTCACCGAAGAAGAGTTCATGGATCAAATGGAATGGTACGCTCATGAGTACTATATGACTCAGGATCCCACATTGAATCCTGGAAACTTCCGTCACGAAATGAAACAACTACTAGAGGAGTGAATTAATTATGGCAGTACGTGCAAAAGTCGGCCTAAACAAGACCAATTTCCAACCTGGCAAACCCAAAAAAACTCGTCAGGGATGTTCTCAGAACACAAAATACGCGGCGTCGTCCCGTAACTCGGCTCGTAAGCCTTATCGTGGTCAGGGTCGCTGATGCCCAAAGCACCTAAATGGGTACATAAGGGCGGGAAGTCTCGCCCCGATAAGCGTTTCAAATCGAGCGCCGCACCCAAAAAGAGAAGAAAAAAGAAATGATCATAGAACCCAAAGATGAATGGAACCAAATACACCCACAAGATCTTTGGGTTTATAACAAACTCATTTTAAATCAACGTCTAAGGCATCTCTGTGGACCTACAGGGGTGCCTGTTCCATTTTCTGGGGATTATATCGTTCGACCCAGTATGAACCTTCTAGGGATGGGCCGCTTTTCTCGCATAGAGACTATAAAAGATTCGACAGATCACTTTCATCCTGCAGAATTTTGGTGTGAGATCTTTCATGGCCCACATATGAGTGTGGATTATCAATATAAAGAATCAAAATTAGTCATTCTTGGTGAAAGAGATGCATCGGATCCTCTTTACAAGTGGAAAAAATGGACTAAGATTGACAAAAAAGTAAAATTTCCTCCAATTTTAAATAATTTGGTCGGTGCATATGAGTGGATTAATTGTGAATTCATTGGTGATCATCTAATTGAGGTACATTTTCGTCAAAATCCAGATTTTAGATACGGAAATTCGGTAGCAATACCCGTCTGGAAAGGTGAAAATATAAAAAAAAGAGAAAATTTAGTATTTGTTGAGGATCCTGATTATTTGAGAGAGGGATTTTATCTGGATACCCTATAAATACATAAAGTTCATGGTCGATTAATGGCAGTCAAGAGAGTTTCAAGGGCATTTAAGGACATTTCCTTGTCTTTTGAGCCTCATCCTGTCACAAAAGACCTACCAATTTTAAAAAATGAGAGAGCAATTCAGAGGGCTGTTCGTAATTTAGTTGAAACACACTTTAATGAGAGATTTTTTAATCCAGAATTAGGTTCACCCGTAGGAGATTTGCTTTTTGAGTTCGTAGATTATGGTGCTTCGGGTCAAATTCAGGAGCAAATAAGATCAGTAATCGAACAATTTGAACCTAGAGTAGATAATGTAGAGGTGGCTGTAAGACCAATGCCAGATTTGAATGAATTTGAGTGTGTTATTGCATATGATGTTATCGGACTACCAGCTCCCACACAAGAATTCACGTTCATCTTAGAGGCAACAAGATAATGCCATTCACAAAATATACAAATTTAGACTTTGAACAGATCAAGGATCAAATTAAAGACTATTTGAGAGCAAATTCAGACTTTACTGACTTTGATTTTGAAGGATCCAACTTTTCTGTTCTAATTGATACCTTAGCTTATAATACATATATCACTGCCTTCAATGCGAACATGGCAGTGAACGAATCTTTCATAGATTCCGCAACTTTAAGAGAAAATGTTGTCTCACTTGCGCGAAATATTGGATATGTTCCGCGTTCAAGGACAGCATCTAAAGCAAAAATATCGTTTCAGGTAAAATTTAACGGAGAAAGTCCAACGGTTACGCTTAAAGCTGGACTAGTTTGCGTCGGAACCACAAAAAATAGTAGTTTTGTATTTTCCATACCTGAAGATATTACAACTACATCACCTCTTGATGATCCTACTGATGGACTAATTGGAGATAGGACGGCCACATTCACTAATATTGACATTTATCAGGGATCTTATGCAACCAAGAAGTTTAATGTTGATACTTCACTAGATCAGAGATTTATTATTAACAATTCTTTTGTAGATACCGCGACATTAATTGTAAGAGTGAAAGGCCCAGGAGATCCAACTGCTGGAAAGCAATATGTGAAAGCTGATGGTATTGTAAATGTAAAAGCAGGTTCTGAGATCTATTTTGTTCAAGAAGTTAAGGATGAAAAATACGAACTTTTGTTTGGAGACGGAATTCTTGGTAAAAAACTAGAAACTGGTAGTCAAATTGTTGCATCATATATTATTACCGATGGTATTGAAGGAAATGATGTAACCAATTTCAGTTTTTCTGGTGTATTGAGAGGTTCTTCGGATCAAAATATTTCACCACTTGGAAGTATTACCGTAAGTACCACTTCTAAGGCACAGGGAGGGACCGAGATAGAGTCATTACAGTCTGTCAAGTACTTTGCACCCAAAACATATTCATCGCAGTACAGAGCGGTTACGGCTAGTGATTATGAGTCTATTGTGAAACTCATTTATCCTGATGCCGAATCCGTATCAGTTGTTGGTGGTGAAGAATTAAATCCACCAAAGTTTGGTGAGGTTCAAATTAGTATCAAACCAAAGAATGATTATTTTATATCAGATTTTAACAAGCAAAGTATTTTGAATAGACTTAAAAACTATTCTTTGGCTGGAATAAAACAGAGTATTGTAGATATTGAGGTCCTTTCCATTGAACTGGATTGTTTTGTTTACTATAACAGCAGTAAAGTCACTAGTGTTAATGATTTGAAGTCAAGTGTTTCCTCAACATTGGGAACATTTTCGGAATCAGAGGATTTGAATAACTTTGGTGGAAGATTTAAGTATAGTAAGCTATTAAAGATTGTTGATGATACCAGTCCTGCAATCACTTCAAATATTACAAAGGTCAAAATTAGAAGGGATATGAAATCCCAATTGAATCAACCAGCACAATATGAATTGTGTTTTGGAAATAAATTCCACGTTGTTAGCACTGGAAGAAATATCAAATCAACTGGATTTTTTATCAGTGGAGTTTCTCAAAGACTTTATATGACTGATACTCCAAATGATGATATGAAGACTGGTATTATATCATTCATTCAAATTGATACAAATGGAAAACCATCCACTGCTGTTCAAAATGCAGGGATCGTTGATTATCAGATTGGAGAAATTAGACTCTTTACAACTAATATCATATCTACAGATTTGCCATCTGGAATTGTTGAGGTCCAAGCCTTCCCAGAGAGTAATGATGTTATAGGGTTAACAAACTTATTTGTTGAACTATCTGTTTCAAAAAGCACCATAAATATGGTGAAGGACACTATTAGTTCTGGTGAGCAGGTTTCGGGAATCGGATTCCCAGTCACTTCAAGTTATTCAAACGGAAATCTAACTAGGTAAAATGATAGAGCCAGGAATTGATAAGCGCGTAAAAGTAAGTGAAATTATTCAAGGGCAATTGCCATCTTATGTGGCAATTGAAAATCCCAAATCAATAGATTTTTTAAAGCAATACTATCTTTCTCAAGATTCTCAGGGTTTATCTGCAGATATTATTGATAATTTAGATCAATATCTAAAGTTTGATAATTTAACACCAGAAGTTATTAGTGGAACAACCACTCTAACTGCTAATGTAACTGAAGATGATTCGGTATTTTACGTAGAGTCAACAAAGGGTTATCCAAATAAGAATGGCCTCTTTAAAGTTGGCAATGAAATTGTTTATTATACTCAAATTACGGCAAATTCATTTACTGGATGTGTTCGTGGATTTAGTGGTATAAGTGACTATTCTTCTGGGGAAGTTGTATTTGAGAAGACCTCAGCCGAATCACATACTTCTGGAGATACTGTAACAAATCTAAGTGCTCTTTTCCTCAAAGAATTTTTCAGAAGCTTAAAGGTAATTTTTGCTCCTGGATTTGAAGATGAGAGTTTTAGTTCAGATTTGAACGTAAACAACTTCATCAAAAATTTAAGATCATTCTACCAATCTAAAGGCACTGAAGGTTCCTTTAACATTTTAATGTCATGCTTATTTGGTGAGAATGCATCGATTACGAATAATGCCGATTCTCTATTTTCTTCTTCAGAATCAGAATTCAGAAGAAGACTATTTTTAGTAGCCGAAAAAATATCTGGAGGAGATCCTCTTTTACTATCTGGCCAAACTTTATATCAGGATCCAAACTCAAATAATTCGAATATAAACGGAGCATCTGCTCCTATTTCAGAAGTAGAATATAATAGCAGAGATGGTAAAGACTATTACAACATTTATCTATTTCAGAAGTATGTTGACCCCTCACCTGGATTTGAAGGTACATTTTCAATCACACCAGAAACAAAATGTATTGGTGGAGCTTCAATAGGATCAAACGTACTTACCGTTGACACAACAATTGGATTTCCAAAAAGTGGACTATTAGTTGTTGGAAATAATACAATTACATATACTGATAAAACAGTCAATCAATTTTTAAATTGTTCTGGTATTGTTCAAACTATTCAAACAAATGATAGTGTAAGAACAAATGATATCATTTATGGATATACAAGAGGTACAAATGAAAAGGTTGAACTTCGTTTAACTGGAACCATTTCAAAATTTCAAGAAATTGAAGGGAAAGAAATTACTAATACTGAAATTAATGATGTTTTTAGGGTCAAGTCAGTCGGTAGAAAAATTAAAAATCCCAGCAGTAATAAAACTGTAAGTCAAATTACATTCAACTCCTGGAAGTATAATACATCATCTAGAATTCGAATTATCAGTTTTTCTGGATCTGTTTTTGTTCTTGGTACTAATATTGATAAAGCATACCTTCGTAATAATGATACTGTAGAAGTCCTATTTAGAGGTAATGATGATATAGCAGTAAACGAAGCCACCGTAACAATTACTGGTGATAATGAAGTTGTATTATCTGGTACTGGAATCAGTAATCTTGCCCCAAATGTCAATTATGACATTAGAAGAAAATTAAAGAAATCTAGTAGTTCTGGAATTGAACTTCAATATGGAAATGATACTATTAATGCAAATATTCTAAATACCTATCTTTCCAAAGATAGTAATGAGATCTTTGTAGCCTCAAACTCTTTACCAGATTATGAGATTGATATTGAGACTATTTCTAGATCAATAAACGAAGCATCTACTGGATCTGGATCTATTCAGGATCAGAATGCAGATGGTACATATAACATTATTTCTTTTGCTGGAAATGTTCCATTCATAACTGGTGATGAGATTGTATATACTGCTGGAACTGCAGTAACACCTATTGAAGGACTAGAATTTGGTAGAAATTATTTTATAGAGGTTCTATCACCAAGTAATAAAATTAAATTATATGTCGCAAGATCATTTATTGAGGTGGGTCAAAATATTAAAATTGATGAACCACTTGATGGCGACACTGGAAGTCATCGGTTTATCTTAGCATCTCAATATAATAAAAAGATCAATCCACAAAAACTACTCAAGAAATTCAATCTAGTAAGATCTTTTGATACTGGTAGTGAAATTAACACAATTCCTGGCCCAACTGGAATGTTAATTAATGGTGTAGAAATCATTAACTATAAAGTTGATGATAAAATTTATTATGGACCATTACAAGAAATCACACTATTCAATGGTGGTAGTGGGTATGATGTTGTTAATCCACCAAAAGTCAATATCACTAGCCCAAGTGTAGTTGGAGCAACAAATGCACAAGCCAATGTTGCCATTGTTGGTTCTTTACAAGATATTTTAATTGACCCTCAAGACTTTAATATCAATAGTGTTAGTGGCATTTCAATTGTTGGTGGAAATGGATCTGGAGCTGAAGTTGAACCAATCTTAATTGATTATTTTAGAGAGGTTGATTTTAGTGGAAAATATGCAAGTGATGGTGGGGGCGTTTCTGTATATCAAGACACTATTCGATCAATAAACAATCACAATTTTAAAAATGGCGAAGCAATAATTTATAATCCAAATGGAAACCCATCAATTCCAATCACTGGATTTGGACAAACCAATTTAACTGGAAATTTTCTGGAAACTGGCGGGGTTTATTACGCAGAAATCATAGATTCAGTTAGTTTTAGATTATATGATACAATATCAGATTTTAATAGTGGTATTAATACTGTAGGATTTAGTACTGGATCTATTTCTGGTGGTAAACATATTTTTAGATTACAAAATTCCACGAAGAAACTGACAGGTGTTAATGTACTTAATTCTGGTTCTGGATATTCAAATAGAGAAGTGGCTATTAAAACCACTGGTATTTCAACAATTACAAATTCCCTTAAATTTGAATCTCATGGATATAACACTGGGGAAATTGTTACATATTCAACAACTGGGGATGAAATTGTTGGATTGAGTACTGCAAATCAATATTATGTAATTAAAGTAGATGATGATAATTTTAGACTATCAGATGCTGGAATTGGTGGAACAACTACCACTAATTTTGATCGTGGATTGGTTAAAAAAATATCTGGAATTGGAACTGGGTTACATATTTTTAATTATCAACCAATTGAAGTAAATATAAATGTTTCAATCGCAAATACGGTTGGTGTCATAACGGCAACTCCAATTGTAAAAGGTGAAGTGGTAGATATTTTAGTATATGAAAAGGGCACGGATTATGGTTCAGATATTTTAAACTTTGAGAAAAAACCTGGAATCACTGTATTGAATGGAACTGGGGTTGAGTTTATACCACTAATTATTGATGGAAAAATCATTGATATTACAGTTGCACAAGTTGGCCAAAATTACTTCTCTCCACCAGACATAATAATTACAAGTGGATCTGGATTTGGAGCAAAGGCAAGAGCAGTTGTTGACGAATCTGGTAAAGTTACCAATGTAATCGTATTAAACCCTGGAACAAATTATAACCCATCGGACACTTTTGTAATTGGTCGATCAAGGGGATCAGAAGCTACATTTAATGTTAAAGTTAGAAATCTATCATTAAATAACAGAACAAGATTCTCTGAATATAATGGAGAGACTGTTTTTGATCGTGGAGAAAATCAACTAGAATATGGTATAGTTGGGTATAATGAAAACTTAAAAACAAGTTTTGAAGATGTTAACGTAAATGCACACTCACCTCTAATTGGTTATGCATATGATGGAAATCCAATTTATGGTGCATATGCATATACTGATCCAGAAGATTCAAGATCTACAATCAAGCAAATAGAATCTGGATACGAATTAGATGTAAGTAATATTGAAAATAGGCCTTCTGGATTCCCATCTGGAACTTTTGTTGATGACTATGTATTCAAAGGATCTGGTGATTTAGATGTACATAATGGAAGATTCTCAAAAACACCTGAATATCCCAATGGAGTTTATGCTTATTATGCCACTATTGAAAATGATCCCCTGACTGGCAATATTATATCAAGTTTCCCATATTTTATCGGAAACACTTATAGATCAACATTATTAGAAGAAAATATTATAGGATCTTCTGTAGAAATTAATCAGGATTATGAATTTAACGCAGATGGATTAATTAGAAATACATTCCCATATAATGTAACTGAAGAGAATGCAGGATATGATTTCTTTACAGAACCATACAAAGACGAACTACAGAGAATTCTAGTAAAATCCAAAAAAGATGGTGGTATTGAGACCATATCAATTATTGATCCTGGAACAAATTATAAAGTTGGCGATAACATAATATTTGACAATGAGGGAACTGGTGGGGGAGGAGCCTCTGCAGAGGTTCTTGAGTTAACTGGAAATCAAGTTGAAAGTATTACCGAAGAAATACTTTCTTATGAAAATTTTACTTTCGAGCGTCTTAATGGAAATCAAATTGTTGGATATATCTCAACATATCATGATTTAGAAGCTGGAAATATTGTGAAAATAAGTGGTATATCAACATTTATTTCTGGCCTAAGTGGAGATAAAGTTATTGGTGTTGCTGCTGATAATTTTACAATGTTATCTGAGATGCCTCCAGAAGCAGTAGGTGGTATGGTTACTGATATTGCAGTAACTCCACTACCAGAGTATCTTAGACCAAATACTGATATTCAGATCAGTGATGAAACACTGACCGTTCTAAATGTATTTAAATCTAAAAATATTTTTGATAATTTTAGGGGAATTGTAAGGGCAGTAAGAGGAATAGCCGGCAGTGCTCATACTGTTTCAGTTGCAATCACATCAAAAGCAAATAACATAATTATCGATTTCCCTGGAGATAATTTTGATTCTAAAGTTGATGATGTGTACTATTTTAATCCAACAGAGGTTATTGGTTTTGGTACAGAAGTTGGAGTCTCTACCATAAGAGATTATGATATTCTTGGTGTAACAACAAATAGGAGCATATTAACACAATCAATATACATTGAGGATCACAAATTAAAAAATAACCAACCAATCAAGTTTGTAAAGTCATCTTCTGGCAATCCAGTAGCTGTTGCGACTGTAAGTGCTGGTTCAACATTTAATCTACCAGAGTCTGGAAATAGTCAAACTTTATACGTTGCAAACAAAGGTAAAAATTTAATTGGTCTTAAGACAACTTTGGACTCTGATCAGTTATTCTTTAGCAATTCTGATAGTGATAGTTATGAATATTATATAGAAACTATCAACAATAAAATTACAGCAAATGTTGATAGAATGTCAGCCAGAGTTTCTACAGCATCTTCACATGGATTGGTTGTTGGTGATAGAGTTAATATTTCAGTAAAACCAAACCTATCTGTAGGAATTGGAACCTCAACATCAATAAAAGTTCTCTTTGAAGAATTCACACAAAATCTTGTAGTGAATCCAATTGGATTTACCTCTTCATCGGTTGGACTATCTAGTTCTAAGATTTTAGTTGATGGCCATGGTCTTATTACTGGGGATTTAGTTTTCTATAACGCAGATGAACTTCCAGGTGGTATAGAGACTGGCAAATATTTTGTATATTCAGGCGATCCAGATAGTTTTTCCCTGGCAGAAACTATTAATGATATTACAGGAAATCAATTAAACTTATTGAACTTCACATCAATTGGTGGAACCAATCATACTATATCAAAAGTAAATCCAGAAATTCCAGTTATTAAAAATAATGATTTAATATTTGATCTATCAGATTCTTCACTGTCTGGATATGATTTTAAAATTTATTATGATCAAACTTTTAGAAATAGAATTGTTGGAAGTGGCCAATCTAGTATTTTTGAGATTGACAAAGAAGGTACTATTGGAATTGGTACAACCACAGCGACTCTAACTATTAAATTTAATGATCTTTTACCAAATCAATTATATTATAATCTTGAGAAAGTTTCAACAAACACCTTAATCGAATCAGACACTTTTGCAAAGAACTATTCCAGAATTTTATTTGTAGATAGTGCTTATAGTGGAAGAACAAGTGTTGTTGGCATAGCATCAACATCATTCTTAGTCAATCTCAAAAAATCTGCAGAGAAGATTTCATATACATCTTCAGAGTGTGATGTTCTTTCATATACTACAAGATCCAAGACTGCATTCGGTGGAATTTCTGACACAAGAATAATTTCAGGTGGAAGTGATTACGTAATATCTCCTGGAATTTCTACAGTAATATCCTCTTTTGGTAGAGATGCAGAACTAATTGCATCTTCATCTAAAATTGGTATTCTAGTTTCAACTGAGGTACAAAAGTCTGGTTACGATTTCTCTGTTGATAAAACATTAAAACCAATTGCAGATATTCCAACATATTATGAGTTGACAGATAACAAAACATTAGATGAAGTTATACCATTGTCTGGTGGAAAAAATTATATTTCTGCTCCAAATTTGGTTCTAGTGAATTCATCAACTGGCAAACAGGTTGAAAGTGCTTCTCTAATTTGTGACATTGAATCTGGATCAATAAAAGATGTTGAAATTATATCACCTGGAACTGGATTAGCTGGAGTTGCTCATACAGTGTATGCTTTGATTGGAGATAATGGCCTAAGCGTTATTTCTGCCGATAGTGTAAGTACTGGTATTGCAACATTTACCGTTGTAACTCCAGTTCTTGGGTTCAGTACAAACCCTCTAAAACCTGGTGATGAAGTTTTTGTTGATGGTATTCAAGAATATACTGGTGAAGGTTCTGGATTTAACTCCAAAGATTATGGGTTTAAATTCTTTAATGTCTTGAGTTTTAATGGTGGCATCGTTCCATCAACAGTTACAATTGATTTATCTGGTATCAGCACAAATCCTGGAGTTGCCGTAACATCGGTAAACTTTGGAAGCATTGTCAAGAAAGAAAATTATCCAACTTTCTCTGTAACAACAAAGAGTGCGAGATTTATTAATAATGAAACTTTAATTGTTGTAAAAGGAAACAACAAAATCAAAACTGACTTGAAAGTTGTTCTTTCTGATGATTTTAGACTTAAAACGTTCGGAGATTATGATCTTGTTGTTGGTGATGTAATTATTGGTGATGTTTCTGGAACACAATCCACCATAGAAAGAATTGTTAGGTATGATGGCCTTTATGAAGTTGATTATGGTTCATCTATCAGGTATGGTTGGACAGATAATAGAGGATTCTTGAATAATGACTCTCAAGTTATTCCAGATAATGATTATTATCAGAGAATGGCATACTCTATCAAGAGTCCAATTGAATTTGAAGATTTTATTGATCCAGTAAACAGATTAGCCCATATTTCAGGAACCAAAAACTTTGCTGATACTCAAATTGAGTCAGTTGCTGTAGCATCTACAAATTTTGTTGAAGCGGGAGCACAATCTCTTGTACTAGATGTATTCTCTGAGGCTGATGTTACTACAATCAATAACTTTGATTTTGCTGTTGATACAGATGTTGTCTATGATCCATTCGCAATTACAAACTCAATTAAATTTGGCAATAGAAGATTGACAAATTATATTGAATGTTTAACAAATAGGGTTCTTATTGTTGATGATATTTCTTCAGAATTTATTGATTTCGAAAACACTGTTGGAAACTTTAAAGATATTATTGTATATCCAAGTGGGACTGGAGCATCTAGATTTATCGTTATTGTTAGGGATGTGGTAGATGTTACTTCATATGAAGTTCATGAAGTTGTTGTTCTTACTGATTCTACACCAAATTCATTTATTCTTCAAAAAACGAGAATTAAATCAAATCCTCAAATTCAAGTAACAGATGAACTTGAAAAGGCAACTCTTGGTGAAATAACTTCAGAAGTTGATGACGCATCAGGAACTGTTTCTTTAAGATTTACACCATCAAATCCACTTAAAACCTATGATTTAAAAGCTTTCCGTCAACTATTTGATTCTAGATTACAAGCTAGGGGTAGTATTACTATTGGTGATTCAGTTATTACTGGTGTAACATCAGCCGTTCCATCAAGTGGTAGTGTAGATATTGTTTCTGTTGGATCATCAACATTTAATTCATTCTTTGCTTATGTTGAGATTACTGATGTTGTTACTCAGGAAAGAGATTATGTTGAAGTATCAGTCGTACATGATGAATCTAATGCATATATTGCAGAATATGGGTTTAATACTGAAGATAGACTTCTATCATTCAACCCAATTGGTACTTTTGGAACAGAATATGACCAATCCTCTGATGTTTTTGCATTAAACTACACAAATAATCTTACAAACCAAGTAACTCTTAAAGCAAATGTTGTTGGATTCAAGACAACAAATGTTGGATTAAGATCTGAGTTCTTCAAATTAGAAACTCAAGATGGTGGTTCAGAAAGAACTGCTAGATTGGAATCCAATGTAATTGAAGAGACTGTGGCTGGATATGGCATTACAGTGGTTGGAATTTCATCACTAAATGATCGTGTTGCAAAATCCATTGTTAGAGTTTCTTCTGGAAATACTCAATCAATGAGTCAAGTAATGATGACTCAAGATTTTGGCACTATTGAATCATTTGTTGTTGAATATCCACAAGTTGGTATCAATACTGCCATTGGATTTGGAACATTTAGTTCTGAATTTGATGGAAACTTTGTAAAACTAATCTTCAATCCTGATAGTAAGTTTAATGGCGATGCTATTAGAATTGAAGAGTTTACTGAGATTGTTTATATTGATCAGGATACAAATGTTTTATCCATTCCTGATTTTGGATATGGATCCGTAATTGAAAATGTAGTTCAGTCAAGATATACTCCAAATGCAAAACTTGAATTTGATCTAGAGTATGAAGGTTTCCCAATTTTTGCAAGAAGATTCAATCCACAAAACCCAACTATATTAGATCCCATAACTGGAAATATTTTCATAGAAAGTCATTTTCTACAAAGTGGGCAAGAGATTGTCTATACTCCAGGATCATCTATTATTGGTGTAAACTCAGAATCTATTGGAATTGGAACAACTATTTCTGGTGGTAATAGTGTAATTGGTGATATTCTTGTTGATAGCAAGATTGTTTCTTCTGCAAGTACAAACATTGGATTGTCCGCATCAGAAGAATTCTTTGGGCCAGGAATTGGTGCTGGTGCAACTATCGTAAGTATTGGGTCAACATTTAGATTCTTTATTGGTAATTCTGATGGTACAAATGTAATTACATCCATCGCAAATACCTCAGTATTGGCCATCGGTGACACTATTGTAGAGTTATCATCCGAAACTGGTTTCGGAACTATCACATCAATTGGCATAAACTCAATTTCTGTTGATAATAACGTTCCTGTTGGTGTTGGTAGTACATATTATTCAGAAAGACTTGGTATTGGAGTCTCATTATCTGTAGTATCTACTGCTAATACTAGCAGACAACAGTTTACTTCTGGTATTACTACTGATATTTTACCATCAAATCTATTTGCTATTAGAATTGATAATAACAATATCAAATTGGCAACCAAGAAAGACTTTGCACTAAGAGGAATTGGAATTGAACCCACCACAACTGGTTCTGGAAACAATCACCTAATTGATACAACTAAAAAACTTGAGAAGTCATTATTTGTCCTTGACGGTGTTGTTCAGGCTCCAATTGCGAGAACACTTGTTGAATATGAAACTCAAATTGATGTTGGTATTGGATTATCATATATTCCACTGTCTGGAATTTCAACCTTGGTTCCAGATTATATTTTAAGGATTGATGATGAATTCATGAACATCCTTAATGTTGGTTTTGGTACATCATCTTCAGGTCCAATTGGTGGTGGTGGAACATTCCCTCTTGTAAACGTTCAAAGAGGGTTTGTTGGAACCGAAGAAACAGATCATGCCGATGGCACAATAGCTATTGTTCATAGAGGTGCTTATAATATTGTTGAAAGTAAAGTTCACTTTGTTGACGCACCTAAAGGTGCTGGTGGAGATTTTATTCTTGATGATAGAGGCCTTGAATATACAAGATCCGATTTTAATGGAAGGGTGTATCTGAAGCAGGACTATAGTACAAATGAAATTTATGATGATGTTTCACCAGATTTTACTGGAATTGCAAAAACATTCTCCTTAACAGTTGCTAACCAATATCCAGTTGGATTGGATACTTCAAGTGGTAGTGGTGTTTTATTCATCAATGGAATTCACCAAGGACAAACAACTGATAATAATCCAAGTAATGTTTATGAATTAAATCCAACTTCAGATAAAATTAATGTTGAATTTAGCGGAGTTAAACTGCTCAGTGGTGATCCATATACAAGTGAATCTGATGCAATCTTAAATAAACTCCCTGTGGGCGGTAGAATCGTCTCTATTGCATCTTCTGGCGGAACAGGAATTGCACCCCTTGTTGGAGCTAAAGTTATTGCTGAGGTCGGTGCAGGTGGAACTATTACAAACATTGTTGGTGTTGATACTGTTGGTACGTATAGTACAATTACTGATTTTGTATATGATGGTATTAGTGGCATCGCAACAGTAACAACTTTAGAGGCTCATGGACTAGTCAGTGATGATTTTGTTTCCATGAGAGATATTGATCTTGATTGTACCAGTGGATATGACAACCTGGTTAGCATCAGCGCCATTGATTATGATCATATTTCTGGAATCATGACTGTAACCACATCAGATGATCACTATCTGAATAAGGACATGAGAGTCAAATTCAGAGATATTGAGTTTGAGTGTTCAAAAGGAGATTTTGATACCACATATTCAATTATTGATGCAACTTATGATGAAACAACTGGAACACTAAACATAACTCCAAGTGCCCCACATGATCTGAATGTTGGAATGACTGTCAGACTATCGGATATTGAATTCTCATGTGCCGTGGCTCACCTTGGTGTTACCACAACAATCTTCCCAGATGGAACTAACGGAAGAATATTCAATGAAGTAACTTCTGTAGTTAGTGATACTGAATTTGTTGTTAATGTTGGTATTTCTACCATTGCACACACATATCAAAGTGGTGGTTTGGTTGAAGTTGGAATCACAACAACTAAATTCCCAAGTGATCTTGGTGTCGAAAGAGCAATATCGGCTGCCACTTACACTGAGTCAACTGGAGCACTATCCTTAACAACAAGAAGAAACCACAATGTCTCTACTGGTGATATCGTAAGATTAACTGGTCTTGAATTCTCATGTGCAGCTCCTCATGCTGGAGTTACTACAACGATCTTCCCAGATACCGTTGTTGATGAATTTGAAGTTACAAATGTTTTTGACCCATTTAGTTTTGAAGTCAATGTTGGAGTTTCTACTATTGCACACACATTTGTTAGTGCAAATAGACGTGGATTTATGAGAAAGGTTAAGTACGCTGATAGTTATCTCGTACAATCTGTTGTTGGTCCAACTACATTTGTTACTAATGCCCTTCCTGTTGGGTTTGCACACACCTATGTTTCTGGCGGAGTTGTTGAAACTGGATTCACAACCACTAGATTCCCAGATCCTAGAGGTATTCCTTTTGCCATTGAAAACTTTGAATATGATAAGACCACTGGTTTCTCTACAATTACAACTAAGAAGAATCACAGTGGCTTAGCAATTGGTGATCAGATCAATCTTTCTGGAATTGCCTTTACGTGTCTAGCTTATGGTAATGAGATTGCCATCTATGACTTTGACTACACTGCTTCAACTGGTGTAAGTACAATTCTAGTGAATGAAGATCATGGATTGACTGATGGTGATTTGGTAATGCTTCGTGACATTGAATTCTCATGTGCAGCTCCCCATGCAGGTGTTACCACAACTATTTTCCCAGATGGTACTCAAGGTTTCTACTTCAATGTCAATGCTGGAAGTGCTGGAACAACAATTGTAACAAATGTAGGTATCTCTACAATTGATCATGAATATGTTTCTGGTACTGGTAAGATCAGAATTGGTATTACAACTTCAATCTTCCCAGATGGAACTCAGGGTAACACCTTTAAGGTATTTGGCATTCCCACACCAAATCAAATCATTACCAATGTTGGAATTTCAACCATTGATCACATTTATGATGATCACGGTATTGTGTTTGGCGTTAAAGTGGCCAATCCTTATAATATCAAGACAATTATTTCACCAACTCAGTTTGAAGTTGATGTATTTAAGGTTGGATTTGCTCATACTTACGTTCCAAGCAGAAGATTTGGAGTACCAAGTGGCGAAGTCGCCAAGTTTAATCAGGGATTGAACTTTGGATCTGGATATTTTGGAACGGCTGAGGTTGAAGTTTATGAAGATGGACATTCTGGTGCTGCTGCAACTATTACTGCAACGGTCGGTGCTGGAGGATCACTGTCGTTTACTATTGATGGTGAAGGATCTGGTTATACAAATCCAACTATTAATGTTTCTGATCCATCATATGCAAATTTACCTATTGAAGGTGTAAGTAGAATTGGAGTTGGTTCAACAACTGATTCTGGAAAAGGTTTAACAGTATCTGTAAATGTTGGCCCAGGAGCAACAACTGGAATTGGAACAACTAGTTTTGCGATTACTAACTTTACTATCAGTAATCCTGGATTTGCATTCCTAAGAGGTGATATATTCAGACCTGTTGGACTAGTAACCGCTGCTGGTGTTGGGACAAACTATAGCGAATTCACATTAGAAGTTCTTAATGTTCTTAATGATACATTCTCAGCATGGAACTTTGGCCAAATTGATTATATTGACTCCATTAGGAGTTTACAAGATGGATTCAGAACAAGATTCCCACTCAATCTAAACGGAAATGGTCTAAGTTTCCAGAGAGATATTACAGATCAGCAATCTGTAGAAATCGATTTGGATGCTGTTCTATTGATCTTTGTTAATGGTGTTGTTCAGGTGCCCAGAAAAGATTATTTCTTTGAGGGTGGTACAAGTTTCAACTTTAACTTTACATCCGCACCAAGACCAGAGGATGAGATCTCAATTTACTTCTATAGAGGTACAAGAGGTGTTGACAGTCAATTGGTTACTGTTTATGAAACAGTCAAGCCTGGTGATAAAGTTCAGATGTTAAAATCCAACTCTGGAAATATTCAAACTCAAGATAAGAGAACCATTTTCTCAATTATTGATTCTACTGATATTGAAACAAATGTCTATCGTAATCGTGGTATTAACGATATTCAATTCCGCCCAATCAGTTTCACAAGACAGAAGAGAGACATTATCATTTCTGAAGAGATTCAATTTAAGTCAAGAGACTCTTTAGAATCTCAAATCATGCCAGTAGGAAAAATTATTGGTAATTTTGGAGCATCAGATACTGAAATTTTCCTAGATGATGCAAAGTTCTTCCAATATGAAGAAGATGCTGATGGATCTAATTTTGGTGAAATTGTTTGTGATGGATTAATTGTTGAATACAATGATCCAGTTTCTGCTGCTGTTTCCGCTATAGTATCCTCTGCTGGAACAATCTCTTCATTAGTAATTAATGATGGTGGATCTGGTTATTATGATGGAAGTGTTTCTATTAAGATTTCAAGTCCCCAAAAAGTTGATAATGAAAAGTATGGAATTGTTGGTGTTGGGACAACTGCCACTGCCACAGCAACGGCCGTTAATGGTGTTCTAGATTCTGTAACAATTGTAAATCCTGGATTTGGATATACAGTAACAAATCCACCACAGGTTATAGTTGAAGTTCCATCACCAATAACAGATACAATCACTGCTGCAGAAATTGTTCTTGGTTATTCTGGTATTATAACTGGAATCAGTACAGCAGATGGTTCTGGTGGTCATCCACTAGCACTCCGATTCCAAGTTGATTTGAGCGATTCTGGGCCAGTTTCACTATTCAGAACACTATTGCCTGGTTATCCAATTGTTGTTAAAAATACTGTAACTGGAACTGGAGTGACTTCTGTTGATGCTTCGGACTCTGAAGTGATTGGTATTGGATCAACACACGTTGACAATATCTATATTGTCCATGAATATTCAGTTATTGGTAATACTGGAATCATGACTTGCAATATTAAGTCTGACACAGATACCGTTGGAATTGCCACAACAACTGGTACTGATGTTGGCCAATTCTCTTGGGGTAAATTGAGTGAGTTTGGTAGAAGTTCTAATCCAATTTCTTTAACAGTTTATGGAAATACATTTGATGTAGGATTGACAACATATCCTTCTATTACTAGAAGAGGTGTTGGATTGAGAAACACTGGTAATATTGCCAAGCAAGTTCTATTGTAATTTTCAGCATAAATAGAAAAAAAACCACCCAAAATAGTAATGGCGGCTATTGTAACAGACCAGTTTAGGATACTGAACGTTAATAATTTTATTGACTCTGTAGAAAACACCAACAACTCATATTATATTTTCACGTCTCTACAAAATCCAACTTTATCAATTGGATATGGTAGAACGTCTGATTGGAATACGAATACATCTGGACCACCAGTTCCTACTGACAATTTTAATTACAACAATCATGTCTATGACACGATGTTGTTTGGAAAAAAGATTACCCCAGCAAATATTCGTAGAGTGGTACGAAGAATTGATTGGGAACAGGGCAATGTTTATGAACAATATCGTCATGACTACAATACAAGTAGACTTTCTCCAACTACTGGATCTACAAGACTTTATGATTCAAGATTCTATGTAATGAATAGTGAATATAGAGTTTATATCTGTATTCAAAATGGCGCAACACCTTCAAATCCTGCTGGTAATTCATCACAGGATGAACCAACATTTACAGATCTAGAACCAAATAGAGCTGGTGAAAGTGGTGATGGTTATATTTGGAAATATCTCTTTACCGTGAATCCATCAGATATTATCAAGTTTGACTCTACTGAATATATCACTTTACCACCAAATTGGGGTACATCAACAGATCCACAGATTGAAGCAGTTCGTAATAATGGTGATTCTGAAATTAATAATAATCAGATAAAGGTTGTTTCTATTGAAAAGGCTGGTTTTGGATATGGTCTTGGATTAAATGTTGAACTTGATATTTTGGGTGACGGAACTGGAGGAAAGGTAGTTGTTTCCACAGATAGTAGTGGAAGAATTATAAGTGCGCAGGTTTCTGCTGGTGGTCAAGGATATAGTTATGGTATTGTTGATTTGGGCCCTGTTCAAAGTGGTAGTTTAACAGAATTTGCCGAACTAATTCCAATCATTCCACCATCAAAAGGACATGGATATGATTTATATAAAGAACTTGGAGCAGAAAGGGTTCTAGTTTATTCTCGTTTTGATGATTCCACAAGAAACTTCCCAACTGATACTCAATTTGCTCAGGTTGGTATTTTAAAGAACCCAACTTCTTTTGGTTCCACGGCAGTTTTTGCATCAAATGATTACACTTCAACTGGATCAATCAAGGTTGTAAATCCAAACGGAACTTTGGTTGTTGGCGATACTATTAAGCAAATTGTTGGTGTAACCACTGCAGTTGGTTATGTTGCTTCATTTGATGAAGAAACAAATGTCATCAAGTACACTCAAGATAGATCATTATATTTTAATAAAACAACTGGCACTCAGCGTGATTACATTGGTGTTACATCAGAGTCAAAATATGTAGATTTTGAGACTAGTGCTGAGTCAATTACTACTGATGGAGGATTCTCAGCTTCTGTTGATACTACATTCAGTGGAATTACGACTATTATTGGCAATAATACAATTAATCTCGGTGTCAACTTTACAGATGGACTCGCCAAGTCCCAGATAAATAAGAGGTCGGGAGAAATTGTCTATATTGATAATAGGCCCACTATAGCGCGAAATTCTCGTCAAAAAGAAGACATCAAAGTAGTACTGGAATTCTGAAGCAATGGCACAAAAAACAAATTTAAATGTCTCACCTTATTTTGATGACTATGATCCCACTGATAATTTTTATAAGGTATTGTTCAAACCTGGATTTCCAGTTCAAGCTAGGGAATTAAACAACCTACAATCTATTTTTCAAAATCAGATTGAAAATTTTGCTGATCACTTTTTTAAAGATGGTTCTGTAGTAATACCTGGGGGACTTTCCTACGACAAAGAATATTTTTCTGTAAAGATTAATTCAGATTTCCTAGGGATTCCCGTATCTACATATGTTAATAATTTTATTGGCACTGTAATTAAAGGACAAACAACTCAGGTAACAGCGAGAGTTGTAAATGTATTATCAGCTGAAGATTCTGATGATGGAGAACTTACTCTATATGTAAAATATATAAACTCGAATGATTCTGGGGAAGACGTAACTTTTCTTGAGAGTGAACTTCTTCTTGCTGAAGAGAACGTAACGTATGGAAATACAACTATTACCCAGGGATCTTCTTTTGCACAGGTAGTTTCTGATAATGCAACCGCTATTGGTTCTGCAATATCAATTGCTGATGGTGTATATTTTGTGCGTGGCTATTTTGTCAATGTTTATTCACAAACAATAATTCTTGATCAATACACAAATGAACCATCTTATAGAGTTGGTTTAAGTATTAATGAAAGAACTGTGAACGCAAATGAAAATGAAACTTTGTTTGATAATGCTAGAGGATTTAATAACTATTCAGCTCCAGGTGCAGATAGGTTTCAATTTGATTTGAAATTAATCAAAAAAGATATTGACGATCTTGATGACCGTTCTTTCGTAGAACTCTTAAGAATAAATGAAGGATTTACGGAAAAAGCAGAAAAGAAAACTCAATATAATATTATTAAAGATTATTTTGCAAAGAGGACATATGATGAATCTGGAGATTATTCAGTAATTCCTTTTGATTTGACATTGGATGAGTGTCTAAATGATGAAATTGGGAATGGTGGTATATATGAAGAATCTCAAACAACAAGACAGGATAATATTCCATCAGATGACCTATTTTGTTTAACTGTTGGTCCTGGAAAGGCATATGTAAACGGATATGATATTGAAATATCTGGATCTAGAATTATCGATGTTGAGAAACCAAGAGATACTAAAGCAGTAGAAAATTCTTTGGTTCCACTTGATCTTGGTAATATTCTAAAAGTAAATAATGTTTTTGGTAGTCCAGTTATTGGTTTGAATAGAGATTCCACATATATTGTGGAACTTTATAATCAGAGAACAACTAGTAATACTGCTGGAACTGGAGAAAAAATAGGTGAGGCTAGGATATATTCTTTTGGTTTAACCGATGCATCATATTCGGACGATTCCACAGAGTGGGATCTCAGATTATTTGATATTCAAACATATACACAATTAACTTTAAACGAAGAATATCAGTATTCTAAGGGAACATACTTTAGAGGATTGAGTAGTGGTGCCACTGGATATGCAAGTGAAGCTTGGGTGAGTGGAGATACCGTAAAACTACATCAAACTTCTGGATCCTTTATAGAGGGAGAACAAATATCTATTGATGGGATAACAGAAAATCCTAGATCAATTAAAGACATTATTATCCACACTCTTAATGATGTAAAGTCAGTATATCAAGATGCATCAACTCTTGGACTGCCATCAGATTTTGTTGCTGATGTTGTTCTAAAATCCAGAGTTGCTAGTGGTTTTAGAGCTACTGACAAAATTACAATCACTAGTGGGGGAACGGTAACATCTCCTGGAAATAGATTTACAGGAATTGCAACAAATTCAATTATTAGATATCAAAATACATCAGATGCCTATGAAGATGAGGTTTACAATAGAGTAACTAATGTTTCCTCAGATGGAAGTTCAATGACCGTTATAGCAATCTCTGATATTGCTGGAGTTGCTACTGGTTTACTTCCAACATCAACAACAACGGTTGATTTTAGGATTGGAGAAACTGATTTTTCTTTTGGTGATAATGGTGGATCACTTTTCATTGAGCTTGATAATGATAATATTAGTACGATTGACTTATCTTCAGCAAACCTTCCAATTTATGATCAAATTGATGGACTATCAACAGATTCTTTTGGGACATTAACTGTAAATATAAGTTCAGTTGGCGTATCCAGTGCTCTGTTTGAGAATTTTGATGCAGAAAGATATTCAATACACTATTCAGATGGATCCATTGAAAATCTAACTTCAGATCAATTTACTATTAATAGTAATGGCACAGAAGTTGTATTTAACGGACTAAATGCAAGTGAAACTGACGTTACTCTTATTGCAACTGCTAAAAAGAGGGGTCTAAAATCAAAGATTAAACAATATACAAGAAGTACCAAATTAACAGTAAATAAATCAAAAAATAGATCAGCAGGAGTGTCAACAAATCTTGCCAATGGGTTAGATTTCAATTCATTTTATGGATTGAGAGTTGAAGATGAAGAGATTTCTCTAAACTATCCAGATGTTGCTAATGTTGTTGCAGTTTATGAATCGAATACAAGTGATACCCCAGTTTTAGATAGATTAGTTTTTGAAACTGGTCTTGAATTGGATACAAATTCAATTTTAGGAGAATTGATAAAAGGTCCAAATAATCAATCCGTAGCTAAGATTGTAACCAGATTTTCACCAACATCCGTTGAAATTGTTTATTTAAATGATCAGAGGTTTGCAGTTGGTGAAGAAATCACATTCCAGGAATCTGGAATCATTGGAACTATCCAATCTGTCGTGAACGGCAATTATATCGATAGAACAGATGATTATATTTTAGATGATGGCCAAAGACAAGACATCTATGATTATGCAAGACTTGTAAGAAATCCTGGAATCAAAATCCCAGCAAAACAACTCTTGGTAATATTTGATCATTATACTATTCTATCCACAGATGAAGGTGATGCATTCACTGTTCTATCATATGATGGAGAAAGATACAAGTCAGATATCCCAACAATATTTAATCCAAACTCTGTAAATGGATTCTCTATTGTTAGAGCATCAGATACGATTGATTTTAGGCCAAGAGTATCTCCATTTACTGGAACAACATCTTCACCATTTGATTATGATTCAAGAGATTTCTCTACTACAGGGTCAACTACAAATCTAATTCCTAAAGCCGGGGAGAGTACAATAGTTGGTTATGAATACTATCTACCAAGAATGGATAGAGTGATTCTAACTGCTGATGGTTTCTTCAGGGTTGTACAAGGTCAGTCTTCGGATGATCCAAAAACTCCAACAATTGTTGAGGATTCAATGACTTTGGCAACTATTCAATTGCCACCATATCTCTATGATATTGATGATGCACAAATTACTCTTATGGATAATAAGAGATATACTATGAGAGATATTGGTGAAATTGAATCCAGAGTTAGCAATCTCGAAGAAGTCACTTCACTTTCAATTCTCGAAAATGATACCAAATCTTTACAGATTCAAGACGCTGATGGATTGAGTAGGTTTAAGAGTGGATTTTTTGCCGATGATTTCAAAAATGGTGATCTATTTGATCCAGAATATACAACTTGTGTTGTAGATGCGGGCATTAAGCAACTTACTGTACCAACAAGTAGAATTACTTTATCACCACAAATTGCTCCAGCATCTTCAAATCTACCAAAAACTTTTGATTATACCACAAATTACGAATTGTTGGATAATTTCTTACAAAAGACTGGTAATGTTGTTAGTTTGAGATATAATGAGGTGAACTATATAGAGCAAGCATTTGCTACTGGGATTGAAAATGTAAACCCATATAACATTATTGAATTCATTGGTTCTATAAGACTAGAGCCATCTACTGATACTTGGGTGACAAATAAAACTGATACCAAAAAAGTAACTAAAAATAAATTTAAGACACTTACCAATAGAAGTAGACAGTTTAGAACTGTTAATGTCGTTGGTAGGCCAAGAAGTGGAAGAACTACGATGTCTACAAAGACATCAAGAGATACAAAAGTAACATCATCAAAAACATCTGCAATTACGAATGTATCTACTGATATTGATACAAAATCAACTGATGATAAATTTATTAGAAGTAGAAACGTTTCTTTCTATGCTGATGGACTAAAACCATTTACAAGATACTATTCTTTCTTTGACGGTTCCAAGAAACTTGATGTTTTTCCAAAATTTGTAGAGATTGGAAATGTTGTTGGTTCATTTAGAGTTGGTGAAACTGTTGATGGTTATATAAAAGATAAAAATGGCAAAGTTAGAAGAAGTTGTATTTTTAGACTTTGTGTTCCAAACCATAAAACTGGAGACTTTAAGAATCCCGATTTAACTGTAGACTTTAATCCATATAATAAGAATCAATCATTAGCGAATACAACAACATACAATACATCATCAAAATTCTTAAATATTGACACAAATTCTCTTAGTTTAGCTTCCCAGGGTGCTTTCTTCGGTTTCATTGCTCCAGGAATGAAACTCATTGGCAGAACTAGTGGAGCTGAAGCAGTTGTTAGTGATAATGTTAGATTAGTTACTGATGGTCTTGGTAGTTTGTATGGATCATTCTTCTTTAGAAATCCTGGAATAAGTAAGATTAGATTTAGAACTGGCACAAAGACATTTAAACTAACAAATGTCAGTAATGATACTCTTCCACTTCCTGGAGGTAAGAGGCATAGTGAAGCTGAGGCTGCATACACTGCAACTGGTACTATTCAGAGAACCACTCTTACAACTACTCAAGTAAGAACAATTACAACGACAAGAAATGTTGTAAACACAATTACCCAAACAAATACATTTAGATTCCAGAAACTACCACCCCCAAGGATTATTAGAAGAACCACAGTTATTGACAGAACTAGGACTATTCGACCTCAAATTACTAGAGTCACCAACGTTACCAACGTTACCAACGTTACTAGACCTAGACCTAGAACTACAACGATCAGTCGCGTCGGGTTCACGTTCAGGAATTTAGCCTTAGGAGGGGCAGGTGGTAGAGGAAGGAGAATTAGAGCTAAAGATCCGTTGGCACAATCATTCTTGACAGATAGCCAAGGTGCATTTATTACATCTGTTGATATTTTTATGGCAACAAAAGATGATAAAGCACCATTAACGGTTCAAATAAGAGAGGTTGAACTTGGATTACCAACAAATATATTAGCATCTCTAGAGTCTCAAGTTGTTCTAGATCCATCTGAGGTAAATACTTCAGATGATGCATCTGTAGCAACTAGAGTAACATTCCCATCACCAGTCCCAGTTTTACCAGAAACTGAGTATGCATTAGTTCTACTTGCACCTACAAGTGACAGATATAATGCATGGATTGCAAAACTCGGAGAGAAAACTGTAAACACCAAGGAACTATCTGGCCCTGATCAACTCCAATATACTAAGCAATATGGTGCTGGTGCGCTATTCAAGTCCCAAAACGGAACTACATGGACAGCATCACAATTTGAAGATATGAAGTTTGCGATTAATAGATGCGAATTTATAGCTGAGGAAGGAACTGCTACGTTCTACAATCCAAGTATTGATTATGATTCAGGCATTCTTCCTGAATTACCACCAAATCCAATCAAATCTTTACCAAGACAGTTGGATGTTGGCATTACCACGGTAACTGAAACATCTATGCAAGAACTGCTCAATATTGGCAGAAAGGTTGGTTCTGGAAATACTGTGACTGGACATATTGGAAATGTTGGTGGGCCACTTTCAAATATTAAAGTAAATATAGCAGGTATTGGATACTCTGACGGCACCTATAACGACGTTTCTTTCTTCTCTATTACTGGAAGTGGTTCTGGTGCTGTAGGAGTCGTTACAGTGGCATCTAACGTTGTTACAGAGGTTTCGATTACAACACCTGGAAACGGATATGTTGTTGGTGATACTCTAGGTATCACAACTAGTGATGTCACTAAAGGTGGTAGATCTCAAGTATCTGTATCAAACATTAGTGGATTTGATAAGTTGTATCTCACTGGAGTAAAGGGTGAGCAATTCACCGTGGATGATCCTTTGGTTTACTATAATGATTCAGAAACTGCAGTTTCTCTTGGAAATACATTTGTCTTAAGTTCAAACTTAGCAAATAATCTATATTCTGGCAATGTGATTGAAGTCTTTCATCCCAATCATGGTATGAAAGACATCAGAAACTCTGTTGAAATTTATGGGGTAGAACCAACAAGAACACCAACAACATTGACAGTTTCTCTTGATTCAACCAATTCAACAGTTTCTGTTGCAGACACAACGCCATTTGCAACTTTCCAAGGAATTTCCACATCCGCTGGGTTTGCTTTGATTGGCAATGAAGTTGTATATTACAATAGCATTGGTAGTGGTACTCTTGGAATTAGTACAAGAGCAGCTGAAGGAACATCTGCATCTTCACATGCAGCTGGTGATCAAATCTATCCATATGAGTTTAATGGAATTTCCCTAACCGAAATTAATAAAACTCATGAAATGCCCAATGGTACTATTTTCCAGGCAAACAAAACTATTGATACATATTATCTAGAAATTGATCGTGGAACCAGAAAGACTGGAGAAAATCAACTCAGCTTTGAATCCGAATTTGTTGCTGGTGGAAATAATGTTTGGGCTTCTGGAAATATTCAATTTGATAGAGTAAATGCAAGACTTGATATTGTTCTTCCTAAGGCAACATCTGTTGATACTCGTATTAGAACAATAACAGGAACTAGTGCTGGTGGCATTGAACCATCATTCGTGGATAATGGATTTGCTCCCGCAGAACCTATTACAACACTTCTATTTGGACAACCAATGATGGTTGCATCTAAAGTGAATGAAGATTCACAACTTGATAATCTACCAAGAAATAAATCATTTGCAATTGAAGTTGATTTGAATACTGCTGACGGTAGATATTCACCTTTCATCTATCTTGACAACTGTGCAATAGATTTTGATAGAAGTAGACTTGATTCTCCCATTACAGATTATGTAACCGATTCTAGAGTTAACACTCTCAATAATGACCCACATGCTGCAGTATATGTTTCAGACAGGATTGATATGAAGAATCCTGCCACTTCATTGAAACTACTGACAAGTGCATTTGTTGATACTACATCTGATATGAGAGCTCTTTATAGAATATTCCCAGTTGATAGTGCAAATACTGATCAATCATTTGTACTCTTCCCAGGTTATGACAATCTTAGAGATACTGATGGTGATGGATTTGGTGATCTGGTTATTGATGCAGCAAGAAACTCTGGTCGTCCAGATCAGCAAGTTGTAACCACTGGTGGAAACCAGCTTAGAGAATATCAATTCTCTGTTGAGAATTTACCACCATTTACTGGATATCAAATCAAGATTGTATTCAGTGGTACAAATGAGGCCTTTACTCCCAGAATAAATGACCTCAGAACTCTAGCACTTGCATAATATGAATTTAAGAAAGGTTGAACAAGACTCTGATTATTCAAGAGACATGAAAACGGGTGCCATTATCAATACAAATGATATGGCATACCAAAATTATATGAAATCTAGAAAAATCAGAGATGAAAAAAGAAAAGAAATAGAAGATCTTAAGGGAGAAATCTCTGAAATCAAAGATCTACTAAAGACTCTTATTGATAATAATAAATAAGAATATATCTCTAATTTATGAAAAATGGCAGTATATGTCCACAATATTACAATTAATCAAGGTGCAGACTTTTCACTGTCATTCACTGTTGAGGGGTCACAAACAAATTCCCCCCAAGATTTAACTGGATATTCGGCTTCTGCCCAACTGAAAAAAACTTATACTAGTTCTACGTCCACATCATTTGCATCGACAATTACAGTTCCAAGTGATGGAACAATATCTCTTACATTAGATTCATCGGTAACTTCTGGTCTTAAAGAGGGAAGGTATGTTTATGATGTACTAATTACAAATCCATCCGAAACAACCAGAGTTGTTGAAGGAACCGCACTAGTAAGAGCAGGAGTTACAACAACATGAGCCAGTTTACTGTAAGAGTTGGTCAAACAAACAGCACGAAAGTATTAGCATCTGATGTTATTGGCAGACTAAATAATTTACAGGATGTTGATGCACAAGGACTTTCTAATGGGTCCGTTTTAGTATATGATAGCAATAGAAGTATTTGGGTTGCAACAAATACTTTGACTGAGGGTTCTGAATATACCTTAGAGATTGATGGAGGAACATATTAATGGCCACTCCTAGCACTAGACAAGAACTGGTGGACTATTGTCTGAGAAGACTTGGAGCACCCGTATTAGAAATTAACGTTGATGATGATCAAATTGATGATCTGGTTGACGATGCTATTCAATATTTTCAGGAGCGTCATTATGATGGTTCCGAAAGAATGTATTTGAAATATCAAATTACTCAAGATGATATTGATCGCGGAAGAGGCCCAAGTGCCAACGGTGTGAGTGGAATTACTACCACTACAGTATCAGAATCTGTCGGGAATACAACCGAATTTAAATTTGAAGAGAACAATAATTATATAAAAGTACCTGATCAAGTCTTAGGTATTAATAAAATTTTTAAATTTGATACAAATTCCATTTCTGGTGGAATGTTTAGTATTAAGTATCAGTTGTTCTTAAATGATCTGTATTATTTTAGTAGTGTTGATTTATTACACTACTCAATGGTAAAGACTTATCTTGAAGATATTGATTTTCTTCTCACTACGGATAAGCAAATTAGATATTCAAAAAGACAAGGAAGATTATATTTAGATATTGATTGGACAGCACAAACTGCTGGAGATTATATTGTTATCGACTGTGAAAGGGCCTTAAATCCATCAGATTTCCCAAAAATATATAATGATAGTTGGTTGAAAAAGTATCTAACTGCAATGATTAAAAAGCAGTGGGGTATGAATATGATTAAATTTAGTGGAACAAAACTTCCTGGTGGTGTAGAGTTAAACGGAAGGCAATATTATGATGATGCAGTAAATGAACTTGCAGATATTGAATCTAAGATGCAATCAACATACGAATTACCACCTCTCGATATGATCGGATAATGGCACTTAATCCCTTTTTTCTACAAGGATCTGCTAACGAGCAGTTTTTATTGCAGGATCTTGTAAATGAACAACTCAAAATATATGGGATTGATGTTTATTATATCCCAAGAAAAATATTAGGTTCTGAAACCATATCAAGAGAGGTTACTTTATCCAAACTTGATGATAATTTTATCATTGAAGCTTATCTTGATAACTATGAGGGGTATGGTGCAAACACTGATATTTTATCGAAGTTTGGTGTTCAATTGAAGAATGAAATTTCCCTAACAATTTCCGAAGAAAGATTTCAACTTTTTATTGAACCATTTCTAAAAGATCTTAAAGCTTCAGAACCTGGAGAAATTTTAATAACAAATCGTCCAAGAGAAGGTGATGTAATTTATTTTCCTCTTGGGGAAAGATTATATGAAATCAAAAATGTGGAGCACGAAAAACCTTTTTTCCAACTAGGTAAAAACTATATCTATCAATTATCATGCGAACTTCTAGAACTTGAAGATGAAATCATTGAAACTAATGTTGATGAGATTGATAGTGTAATGGAAGATTATGGTTATATAACTCAACTACTATTAGAAAATTCTGGTACTAACGCTACAGCGATTGCAAATATTGCACTTACTGGATCAGTAAGAAAAATTGAAGTTACAAATGATGGATACAGTTACGAATCCACTCCAACTGTTGCAATCTCTACGGCTCCAGTTGGTGGAACAGATGCAGAGGCAATTGCAGTCTTAAGTAATAAAGCTATTAGTGAAATATTGATTACAAATGCTGGTGCTGGATATACAGTAACACCGACAGTCACATTTACTGGTGGTGGTGGGTCTGGTGCAGCAGCAACAGCAGTCCTTGGTAATGGATCCGTACAATTTATCAGCGTTGCAACTACTGGTGCTGGATATGTAACTGCACCAATAGTTACTATTGGTGGCCCAGGATCAGGAGTTACCGCAACAGCAAAATCTGTAGTTGGTGCTGGTGGAAGTATTTCTGAAATTCGTCTAACTGATGGTGGATTTGGATATGTATCAACTCCTGTTGTTGCAATTTCTTCTGCACCAAGTTCTGGAATTGGAACATATGTAAGAAATGAAATCGTTACAGGAAGTCTGTCTGGAGCAAAGGCTAGAGTCAAGAAATATGATCAAGATGCTCAAACTCTTGAAGTCTACATAAATAGTGGTAACTTTACGTCTGGCGAAATTATTACTGGCGAAACATCAAACGCACAGTTTACATTATCTTCATTTGATTCCGATCCTGGAAATAAGATTGAATTCTCTCAAAATGAAGAACTTGAAGAATTGGCTGACGATATACTAGACTTTACAGAATCTAATCCATTTGGTACATACTGATGTTAGGAACTTATTACTATCACGAAATACTTAGAAAAACCATCATTGCTTTTGGTACAATTTTTAATGATATTCATATCAGACATACAAGTGATGATGCTTCTACTGTAAGTGATATAAAAGTTCCTCTTGCATATGCACCCCAGCAAAAATTTCTTGCAAGATTAGAGCAGCAAGCAAAACTAGATAAACCAGTCGCAATAACTTTACCAAGAATGTCATTTGAGATGACAGGTATTAATTATGATCCATCAAGAAAATCAAATATCACAAAAACATTTAAAGCCGTTGATGGTGAGAATCTAAAGAAAGTTTTTCTTCCAGTTCCATATAATGTAGATTTTCAACTATCAATTTATGCCAAATTAAATGAAGATGCTCTACAAATAGTGGAGCAAATTTTACCATATTTCCAACCAACATTCAAAGTTACTGTAGATCTTATCAGTTCTATTGGTGAAAAAAGAGATATTCCAATTGCACTCAACAATATCACAATGCAGGATGAATATGAGGGAAATTTTGAGTCAAGAAGAGCTATAATTTATACCTTAAGTTTCACAGCAAACACATATCTATTTGGACCAATCGCAGAATCTTCCGATGGTCTCATTCGTAAGGTACAGGTTGATTACTATAATAGTGTTGATGTACAAAATGCCAAGAGAGAAGTTAGATATACCGCAGTTCCAGATCCAATAGACGCTGAACCTGGGGATGACTTTGGGTTTAGTGAAACTTTGGAATTCTTTAATGACAGCAAAAAGTACAGCCCATCTCAGGACAAAGACATCTAATGTGAACTACCATGAAAAAATCATTTGACAAAATTAGTGAATCACTCAACACAGAAACAGATATTGTTGATATAACACCAACAAAATCAGAAGTTGTAAAAACAAACAATGATCATTTGGTGGATCAGATTAAAAAAGATTATGAATATACAAGGGGAAATTTATATTCATTAATAGAAAAGGGTCAAGAGAGTCTTGATGGAATCATGGAATTGGCTCAAGAGTCTGATTCTCCCAGAGCATATGAAGTTGCTGGGCAAATAATGAAGAGTGTTGCCGACACTACTGATAAACTTATTGATTTGCAGAAAAAGATGAAGGAACTAAATAAAGAAGATGACGGTGGTCCCAAGTCTGTCACTAATAATGCACTTTTTGTTGGATCAACTGCCGAATTAGCAAAGTTCCTAAAGCAACAACAATGAACGAAGAAGGACTACGTGATTGGTTTGGTAAATCCAAATCAAAAGATGGTAAAAAAGGTTGGGTGAACGTAGTCACTGGTGGAACATGTGCAAGTGATGAGCCTGGTGAGGGAACTCCCAAGTGTGTTTCTTCTGCTAAGAGAGCAAGTATGTCAAAGGCAGAAAGACTCTCTGCACAGAGAAGAAAAAAGGCAGCAGATCCTGGCCAACAACAAAAGACTGGTGCATCTAAACCAACATATGTTTCTACAGATCCCCAAAAGAAGATGAAAGAAGAAAAACTATTGACTTTTTCTGAGGTTAGAAATGCTTATGCTGTTGGTATGGCACAGGCGATGAAGTCTACTGGTGATAAACCACCTCTTAAAAAGAGCACTATAACCAAAGCTCATGAGATTGCAAAGGCAATCAAAAAAGAGGAAAAAGATCATGAAGTTTCTATGGCACATAAGCAACTTGATAAGACTATAAAAAATGCTAAGAAACTCAAAAAAGATTTGGGATCGAAGGAAAAAAATATTCCAGCATGGGTTCAAGCAAAAATTACTGATGCTGATCATAATGTAGATGCAGCATCTGGATATATGGATGAAAGTGGTATGCCAACTGTCAAACCAGATAAAAAGACAGTTCCAATGCCAACTGTAAGGTCACGCAAAAATCCAGCTCCAATGCCAACTGTAAAACCAAAAGATATTGGAGAAGCAAAGGATAAGAAAGGGAAGGGTAGTGGTAAAAAAGACGCTTGTTATCACAAAGTCAAATCACGTTATGATGTCTGGCCTTCCGCATATGCATCTGGTGCTTTAGTTAAGTGTCGTAAAGTTGGTGCTGCTAATTGGGGAGAGGAACTTGAGATGCAAGAAAAATGTTGGGATGGATATACAGAAAAAGGAATGAAGAAAAAGGGCAATAGAATGGTTCCTAATTGTGTTCCTGTTAAAGAAAACTGTGGTTGTGAAGAACCAAAGATGATGAGATATTGTCCCAAGTGTGGAAAAAATGAGACTAGAGATGAATGTTCTTATGGCCCTAGAACCTGGGACATGTACTCTATGCCTGTTAGATTAACTCCAAATCAAAAGAAGTTTGATATTGCAACTGTTGCTCCAGCTAATGAAGAGCATGTGACTGAGAAGTATGAAAGAATTCAAAGACAAGGAAAAACCTATACTGTATTTTTTACATTCAGAGGACAATATAAGTCTTTACAATTCTTCTTCCCAACTGCAAAAAGGCCCTCAAGAGAGGACGTTCTAATTCAACTCAGAAAAGTATATCCCGATGCAATTCTTGTTAACTATTTTGAAAGAGATCGTGTTGAGAATGAACCACTAGTTCAGGTTGAGGGTGCCAAATCTTTTGGAAAATTTATAGCAGAGGCCTCTCCCCTTGGATATAATCAAGGAAATAAAGACGATATTAATAGAGGTACAGCAGGTTCAACAGAAGTAGACGCAACACGTAAACTACTTGATGCTATCAGAACTGGAGGCCGTCGCACTCAAGCAAAGAAAAAACCAACCACACAAATGTCTGGTTATGAAACTGAAGGTGAGATGGTTGAGGGTGCTGCCTGGACTAAAAAGTCTGGTAAGAATCCAGAAGGTGGCCTAAATGAAAAGGGACGTAAGTCCTACGAAAGAGAAAATCCTGGATCTGATCTTAAAGCACCTTCCAAGAAGGTTGGTAATAAGAGAAGAGCATCATTCTGTGCAAGAATGAAAGGTATGAAGAGCAAACTTACCTCTGCCAAAACTGCTAACGATCCCGATAGCAGAATCAATAAGTCCCTTAGAGCCTGGAACTGCTGATGAAATCCTTTCAACAATTTCTATCCGAAAGCGTCAATATCTCTGGCGACTTTAATGGAAATCTATACATGAACTCTGAACCTCAACCACAAAGGGTTGGTGAGAGTTATGTTGCTGATATCATGTGGAATGGATCACTACATAGATTAGAGTTTACAGCAGAATCTTTACCATCAAATAAAGGTTTAGCTGAGCAACTTCAAGGTGAATATCCTGGAGCGATTGTACAAAACATTTATCCAGTACAAACTGGTAATGTGAATATCACATCGTCTAAAAGATATCATCCTGGAAAATTAGACTGGATTTGAAATTATGGCTCAGTGGAATAAGACTACACAAGACTTCTTGAATCAAGAGAGAAGTCTTTTTGAGGTTTACAACATTGCAGATCACTGGGGAAACCAGACAGACTGGAGACCTCAGTTTTCCGACAATAACAGACTAAAGGTTGCTCCCTTCCAAACAGTTTTCTTCAATACTTTTCAGTATGGTAAAGAGACTGATGTTTGGGATGAAAGTGTAGTTGGTGTTGGAACTGCTACTCATAATGCCAGTTCCAGTAATGTGGTTATGGAAGTTGGATCTACTGCTGGTAGTAAGGTTGTCAGGCAGACTAAACAGGTAATGAGATACATTCCTGGTAGGCCAGCAACACTTGCATTTGCAATTCGTCTAGAGGCACCACAAGTCGGTATTCGCAGAAGATTCGGATTGTTTAATGAGACCGATGGTGCTTACTTTGAGGATGATGGTGGCACATATTCTTATGTAATTCGCAGCAGTGCATCTGGTATCACTACAGAAACAAGAGTAACCAGAGAAAACTGGAATGGTGAAAAGTTTGATGGTAATGGATACACTGGTGTAACTGCTGATGCTACAAAACAACAGATGATTT
>Ga0222718_10000726_pt1 | contig 33859 bp, 44 predicted proteins | sample C33_27DmetaG_FD_165045 | JGI IMG/M metagenome (GOLD analysis project Ga0222718, IMG submission 165045) | Estuarine water microbial communities from San Francisco Bay, California, United States - C33_27D | ecosystem: Environmental > Aquatic > Marine > Unclassified | place: USA: California...
TCTATACTTCTCTTCAGCGTAACTTGTTGAATTATCTTCAAGAGTTTGTAAATTTAATATACTTTGACCTTGCAATAAATATTTAGGCTCTCCCATTACATTGAATGGTTTGGGAGAAAATGTAGGTATGCTTATTCCGTTCTTTTCCGTTTCCTTAAATACATTGTCAAGTTTTAACTTGGAAGGTAAAAGTGGCGGTTCCATCTCATTGGCTTCAAGTAATTTGTTATTTAATTCGACTTGATCTTTTACGTGTTTTAAAAACTGATTTTTATACTCTTTAGAATATCTGCTCACCATTAGTGCCTTTCTCTGTTCTGAGGCAGATGGATCTGATTGATTTTTAGCATTGGCTATGCCTGTCGCAGATCCTTGAGTTTTCTCTTCTAAACTTCGACATGCTTCTTTTTGAGCTTGTTGTTCCAACGATTTAAATGCAGACATTATTTCTCTTGCTAGAGTATCTGTCAGGCCAGTGCCTAAACCAAGTTGCTGCTCCAGTAAGCACCCAAAGCCTTCTTGATTTTCTTCAGTGTCCAAACCTGCTTCGTTATCCAATATCATTGTCGGATACCAATGATCAACAGTCCACTCGGCCCATGGTTTTGGATCTTTAGCGGTGATTTCTGATATCATCTGATCTATTCGAGACATGAAATGATATGCAATTCTCATACTTGGGCTTTTCAATATTGATGAGTTTTTAATTTTTAAAGGCTGATAGAAATTACATCCGTTTTCCGCTCTGACATATACATCTTTCAAGTCATAATCTTTGCCATTATCTTTGAAAACAAACTTAATTTTTCCTGGTTGTTTTCTCGCAAACCCGCCGCCAAGAATTGAGCCAAGACCAACAAAGTTTTTCTTGGCCAAAGCATCATTTAAAGTTTGCTTGAATAGCTTAAGCTTTTTGTAAGCATTATTATAAGATATTCTCATAGCTTTATTGTTTTCTTGCCTTATTATGAAGCTGTCTCCAACCTGCTGAGCGGCGAAACTATAATAAGACTCATACAACATCAAAGATAATCTAAGTTGTCTTATTTGCCTGTTTAGAATTGCCCCATCAACAATGACTTCGAGCTCTGTGTCTACACCGTTCGATGTCTCATCATCTTCTTCAGCCTCTTCTGGATCTATCATGTCATAGTTAAAAGCTGGTACTGCTATCAAGTAATTTGATCCGAATCTCAAAGTGTTGTAGTTGTCATATGGTCCATCCTTTATAAATGCAACATCAACAAGATCATTCAATATCTTTTCATTATAAGGCTTTTCAAGGTCTTGAAGTATCTTTTCTACACCGATATAAATTAACTTTTGATGAAACAATTCCCGATCAGGTATCATCTCTCTATACAAAGAAGCTACACTACTATCCCCAGCTTGCATTATTTGTCTTTTTTGGTCAAAGTTTAAAGTTTCATATCCAGTCATTCGAACATGATATTCGCACTCTGCTTCATTGAGGTATGCTTCTTGAATTTCCCACCATGGTGCCTCCAAAACAAAATTTGGATTAGGAGTACATGTTGGACAATACTTTTCCCCAGCTTGCTCTGGGGTATCGAGCACAAAGTCTTTGCACTCCGTCTCTTGAAAATCTGAAAACTTTTTCTCTAATTCTGACATTTCTGCACCTATGTTGTATAAACGAAATTACTGTTGATATAAAGAGCACCCTTGACCGGCTCGCTGTGTTCACTTAAATACGTATTCTTTATCATTCCAAGTCCCTTTTGATAAAAATTTAAGTTTGCAGCTTGTGTACCTAAGATCGCATTTATTACCATACTTGACGGCAAACCTGAATGAACTGGAACTGTGGCAACACCTGTAACTCCGTGAACATGGGTCATGAAAGCAGTATTAAGCTGTCTTAAAACTCTATTATTATTCCCTATACAAACTGCTAAATATGTTAAAGTATCAACTATTTCATTTAAGCACATTACGAGGTTTTCACCTTTAGGTACCGGTTGCAACTTTTTCCTAGTTCTTGTCGCCCCCTTGGCGGCCTCTAAGACGTTAAAAGAAAAATACTTCTCGTCTTCAGTATAGTTTCCGGCAATAAAAGAAATCTTTCCAACAATATCATTTTCTCCACCTGTGGATAGTCTTTCGCCATCGGTGCCTGCCCCATCTATTCTTGCTCTACCTGTTACCAGTTTAATATCTTCTCGAGAATGAATTCTAATTTGGTCCGCTTTCATGCCAATTGCAGACCGACCTTCAATAGATTCTCCTTCGACCGGGGCAAGGCCCATGTATCTATCTATATCTGCTTTCTGTGAAATATAAACCCTTGCTGCATCCATAGCAAAGTTAGGATTAACTATCACAGTTTTGTTTGGCTGTCCATAGCTTCCGTCTTTTCTCTTATATGAAGACGCAAGACCAGCAATTAAATCGATTCTACCAGCCCCAGTGGCACCGCGGCCGCCATATCCAGATTGAGCTGATGATGGGCGGTCACGACCTTGTATAATAAACGTGTTATTCCTTCCTTTCTCAATAATTTCAGAACCAACTCTTTCATAGGTAGGTTGAGGCTCTTTCAAGTTCTTATTTGCTATACCTTGATTTTTGCCAAAAACTTTATTTTTTTTGACTTGTTCTTTGTCAAGATTTTGTGATTCATCTTTTATTTTTTGTGTCATTTTTACTCTCTTAGCTTAGTGTTGTTGGAGGCATCGAATTATAGAAATTGACAACTCTCTTCATAAAATCGGACCAATTCCAATAATTTTTAGTGTCTTCCCCGTATTTTTTACCGAACTCAGTTATTCCCACATTTTCACCTGGGTCTATTTTTGCTGTCGGCTTGAATTCTTCGTGACCTATAATTGTTTTTCTGTCTGGTTGTAGTTGCCAACGGTGGCATATTTCTGCGCATAATTTTGCCACTGTATTTAGATGCGCATCAGTATACATTGCTGAATAGATTCCATTAGCACCCTTGCCTGGCCCTATCCATGGGGAACCACACATCTCAATGCCTATCGAAGCTTTACTTCTGCTACCAGCATGTTGGGCTATGTCTTTTTCTGCTACTCCTTGAAAAATAGCTCCACCTTTGTCTGTTGCATAATGTATCGATGCGCGTCCCAGTTTCTCAATAACTTTTCTTGTCGGGTGGACGATATAATCATCGTTCATACCAATTCTTTTGTACTCATCCGGGTGGAGAGCTGATAATTCTTCAAGGGTCCAGTTTTCCCTTCCATTGTATTTGTACTTGTGTGTCATTCCTTTGGCAAATGACTCAATTGTTCTTTTTGCAGCACCGGGTTTGTCACTACCTGCTGTAGAGTGCATTACAATGTGTTTTATGTCGCCTATCTTTCTGTCTGCCTCTACCACAAATCTAGCTCGAGCACCAGGATATAAGAATCCCGCTGTTGATCCTCCAATACCACCGGCACCAAGGAGAGAGACCATAGAGCCCTCGAAACTACCCATTGCAGTGTTGACACCTTCAATAGTTGCTAATGCCGTAATTTTTTTTGACTCGCGAGTCACACTTGGAGGCTTTAAGAATCTAATTGATCGAGCATTTGAGTTAGATAGGGATCCAAACTCAAAATAGCAATCCAATATCTGCCCAAACTGTATCGCATCTTGAGAATCAATAGTAAAATCTGACATTGCCGTATATTTGGATTTAGCAACAGATATTGCAAAATTAGCTTCCTCTGCATTGGAGGCAGCTGCAGGATTGAATCCTGCCCATGGTAAAGGAACATCTCTATCTGGGTCCCAAGGACAAACAGGTACGGTAAACGTTCCTTCCATATGATCTCCTTGTGCGTCGTTTATGTCAACAGCAACTGTTGTGTTGTCTTCGGTTCTGATACCACCAAGACAGACAGCCTTAAAAATACCGTCGGTGAAGGTATTCATCATGCTATCTTGTAAACCTTCTACCTCTCTTGCTCTTTCATAATCATAAAGCTGTTGGGGATCATTAGCAAATAATCTTGCTTTATTGGGATTTAAAAAAGATTTTTTGTTACCAGTAGTCACTATTCGTCCTCCGACTTTTGAATTTGATCAAATATTTGAGCAAAGTCTTTGTCGGTCAACTCGTCGCTTTTTTCATTCTTTGACATGAGCCCACAAAGCTTTACAAGCTGTTCATTGGACCGCTGAAGCGTTTCTACATACTTAGCAAGGGTTTGACCCATGTCTCGGTGTCGGGACTGGTCCATGGCCAAATATCGCATTGCATCGTCAAGAAGTTCGCGAGTTGTCTCACGATCTCCCCTAATGTTGTCGATTGCTTCTTTTATAAATTTATCACTGCTCATGTCAATAATTAGTCTCGGCTAAATTTTGCCATTGTCCCAATCATCTCTAAATTCTCTATATCGAGTTCTCATTTTATTTAGTTGGGTTACAATTTGTTTGGTGTTCATCCCCGTGAGCTCTCGGAGATATAGGTAAATAGCTTTCTTATTGAAGATCTCGATGTCATCTGCCGATTCGAATAATACGATTACAGCATCATACACTTTCTTCTCAGCTTCTTTGGAAAAGTCAACCTCCCATGTGGACATCTCGAATTTTAAGTGCTCCATCATTTCTTTGCGAACCTTTTTATCTTGGAAAGATTCTGCTTTGTCAACAAGGTCTCTCTCGAGATCATAATCCACTGCTTCAAAAGAAATCTCTTTCTCTAGACGCTTCTTGTTCTTTTTGACTTTATGAATAAACCAGTTCTTCGTTACCACAGAGAAATAAGAAAATGCCTTCGATCCCTTATTTGGATCAAACTTAGCGAGAATAGTTACAAGCCAGCCTTTGCATTCTTCTCGAAGATCATCAATGTCTGGTAAAGAAGTAAATCTATATGTAAACACAATCTTGTCGACCATTTGTGAGAAAGCAGGTTGGATAAGGGTATTATATAACTCTTCCTTAATTCTCCAATCATCGGTATTGCAATACTTAACTATCGCGTCTTCGTGTACCTGCGTAAAGTACATGTTTTTCTTTTTCGCTGCTCTCTTCCTCGGCATTTTCCGTTTCCTCTTCGATTTCGTATTCAATTGGATCTGTGATTGATGTTGTTGATCCATATTGTTCTTCAAGTAAAGCTCTAACGGCATTTGTATGTTCCATTAGAAACTTTAGGGTTTCGTCTCCATAGAAGGAGTCGAGAGAGTAGACCCTTTTTAGGTGCTCTCTATAGTTATTTAGTATCTCGACCAAATCTCCCAAGTTGTCGGAGATTGTGGTCAAATCTCGGGATTGCCACATGGCAAGTCGAAATAAGACCACATTTGCTCCGATGGAACATGCGAGAAGGATTCCGAGAAGAATCTCAATCTCCATCTTTATACTCCACTCTCTTCTTTTTTTCTTGCTCTAGAAGGGCTTTATTTTCCTCTATAGCGCGTTTTGTAGCTTCGCCTACCCTCTCACCCTTTGACGTTTGTTGTCGATGAATATGAGGCATTTGCGGCACCCTCTTGACAACATGATTGTAACACATTGGACAACCAGATTGCTCCTCAAGAATCCCATGAACAACATCAAAGTATTCCTTGCAACCATAGCACTTGTAAGTGTATCTAGGCATCCTTTGAGTCCTCGTTTGGAACTTCAAACATTGGAGGGTTCATTACGACAAGCTCTCCGCTATCATCAACTTGGATCTCAAAACCTTTCAACACTTCCGTGATGTCAGTTTGTTCGATCAAGCTTTTTTGTAATGCCATCATTAGAGCCCCGATGGCTTGGGTTGATAATTTGTGATTCATTTTAACTCCTTATAATTTTATAATATTATAACACATTTAATTGGTATTATCAAGATATTTGTTAACAAAGTCGGTACAGATAAAATCATACTTTGAATATTCTATAGTTGGAAATTTTTCCGGAAGAAGCAATACAGTGTTTTTGCCACTAGTTTCTTTGCTAGGGTATGCCCAAATGTACCCTCTGGAAGTTATTGTATAATCATCCACTTGGTGCCAAAAACAATGTACACTAGAAGCCAACATTTGTTCTAGAGCGTCTTTGTTTTTTGCATGACACCAAAGCCCTTCTTGTTTGAGAAAAGACTCTTGAATTTGATATTTGGGATCATCATGCCCTAGAAAATATCTTCCTTTAATATACCAGACATCTATTTCAACTTCTATTCCCATTTTCAAAAGCCGCTTAATCTGTACGGGGTTGTTTTCGAATAATGAGTTTTCGCCATCTTCGTATCCACGATGTGATATCAATATCATCAAAACCCTCCCATATATTGATATCGGTTGAGTCCCCAATAACAATGTGCAAGATTTTTAGGTTGATTAGCCATGTAGTTCCAAGAGTCAGTTACGCATACCCACTTTAATTCTTCAACCTTAGCAAATGCAAATCTATCCTTGATCTTTGAAACATCAGATTGAAAATAATTCATTGTATTATAGAATAAATTTCTTAAACCATCTGTCTTATATTTCCACGGCAAAGATATCCACAGATTATACATGAAAAACAAGTCTCCATAATGGAACAGATCACCAATCATATTCTTTTGTAGACTAGTTTGCTCAGATACAATTAGTTTTTTATCTCCTAATTTTGCATCTAGGAAACTTTTAACATCATCTCTGAGAATCAAATCTTCTGCCCTAGTCTTTAGAATCTTCTGAAATCCATGTTTCATTGCCATTTCGTAACCTTTTATACAAAATTTTGGATGCCCTCTGCCAATTTGAGAGGCATCAATAGCGTTCTCCCAATAAAAATCATCAACTTTGTCAGCAATAGACTCTGGGAGTTCAACTTCTCCATGTCCTACCAATATAATAAAACAATCTTGTTTTTTATAAAAGTCTAAGACGTAATTTAATATATCAAATTTATGCCTTTCGTGCGTCTTTACATGAAAATGACTCAACAATATACATAATTTTTCATCTTTCATATCCAAACTCCTCAAAATCTTTTTCATATACTTCTTGCACCTTCTTCTTCATCTCATCGTCATACATTAATGTATAATGAGGATGCCTTGAGATTCTTACAACTGGAAGTTTCACATGGCTTAGCCCTAGACGAGTCTCAACCTTTGCAAAATCTTCATTTAAATTCTCATATCTGCCAACAAAATCAGCACCTATGTTCTCTCCTACCTTCAAAAAGTCAAACTGAGAAGCCAAGTGAATAAAATCTAAGCACCCAGAGTTTTCTATATCTATAACAAAGTCACGAAACATATCATACTTATAGATTGGATATGCCCATTCTTTATGCTCAGGAGAGAATCTAAAATTATAATATGCACTTAGTAATCTATCGTATGGATTCCTAACAAAAGCAAATTTATAATAATCTTTTACATCCGGATTCTCTTCTAAGATGTTTCTGAGGTGCATGTGATAGATACTAGGTATTGGATCTTGATGAATGTTGAACCTTCTATGGATTGAAGTACATGCAGTTTTGGCAATAGCCACAAAAACAAATTTATTATTATTGTCAATTATCATTTCTTTACCTCTTCGTTGTGATCAAACAGTAACTTCAGCAGTCTTTTGTGTAGGCTTATGTCTTTAATTTTCTACCTCCAATTGTCTTTTTCATTCTAGTCATATGTCTTCCGCCATCAAATGTCGTTTTCTTCCATATTTTGATCATCTTGTCTAGATCATCTTCTGAGACGTACTTCTCAGGGATTGCAAAGAAGTTGGTACAATTGTGTCTTATGGCATACTCTGCGGTGTATTTATCTATTACCAATGCTGATCTAATTCTTTCCAGATGATTGGCTAAAATATTGACACCTTGTCCAGTTCTGCAAAAGCCAAGCCCAAAATCACAATCTTTGTTGTTTATAGCGTCAACCGCTGCCTTAACATACTCATTGTAATCACAATCTTTCTTCACATATGTCCCAAAGTCTATGTACGGAACTTCATTTTTATCTAATAATTTCTTAGCCAACTCCTTCATATTGAACCCAGAGTGATCACAACAAAGTGCAACTGGCTTCTGTCCAAATCTAGCCATAACATTATCTACAAAAAACTCTAATTCTGCTGGTGTTCCTAGAACATGCATCTTCTCTACTTGATCTATTGAAACTTTTGCGCCGTCACGAATCATTAGATTGTACATTGGGCAAATATAGAACTCATTTTTCGTTCTAATATTCTTGTTGATCATCTCTTCTGCGTATTCGACGAACATTCTTCCTGTCTTGTAATAATATACACCAACTGCCGCATTTTGACTTATAACTTCTTTCTCTGCTGTTCTGATAGCCATGTTATTTTCGTCAAGTTCAACATAACTGTGTGCAGAACTATTTGCCTTGAATGTCAAAAGGAAGCCATCTAGATCGTCTGAGATTGAGTTCGGATCAAACTTATTTTGAAAATATACATCTGGGGTGTATATGATAAGTGGCAAATCATTATCGATGTGATCTTTTGCTAATAGACATGTCGAGACAGAACCATCCGTTACTCGATCAATTACAACTATCTCAATTTCATTTCCAAACTTTTCTCTTAAGATGTCGTCAATAGAAAAATTATTAATATGCTCCAGTCTAACAGCGAAAATTATATTACAATCTTCTGTATTAATAGATTCCATTGCCAAATCGATTATGTGTTTATCTCTAACCATAATCAAGGGCTTTGGCATTGTATAGCCCTCATTTATAAACCTTTGTGCTCTTCCTGCTATTGGAAGAAGCAAATTATACTTTTTCATTTATTACTCCTAATTTTTAAAAATGATGTTGCACTGTTTAGTGCATACTTGCCAGCATTTTCGATAGTGTTATTGTGTAATAAATGACTTTCTAAGAAAAACTTTGCAAAAACATCGCCTGCACCATTTACGCTTATATTCTTCAATGTTTCACAAAAATGTTCACACACAATCTCGCCATTAATTATCACTTCACATCCTTTTTCGTCATGCAGTACAATTGGCGTATTAGAATTAATACTAGTATACATTTCTTTTCTCTCTCTAGAATCAAACACTACGTTCGCACCATCTATATATTTTACATATGAGAGCCTGTCTTTATTCATACAAAAATCAATACTATACGGTTTTTTTACATTTTGAACACTTGAAACGTCATCTAAGTCATCTAAATATGCAAAATGTATCCAATCTAAATAATTCAAACTATCGATAAACAAATCATCAACCACAGAAGGCTCAAAAGTAAATGTATAACTAGTTCTAGTGCTAGCCTGAGAGTCTTCAACGATGTATGCTTTTTTGATACCATTTTCTATCATGACTAGCATACACTCTTCTTTCCCAGTTATCTTAAAGTTATACATTCCTCCCAAACACTTATCGAGAGTTAAGCAGTTGTTACTTTCTCCGATTTGATTAGAATCAACATAAAGTTTTACATCTTCATATCTTTTGCCAACTATGCCTATTCTTTTCAAAATGTCTCCTTCTTGTCCAAGTTTTCAATGTCTTGCATCATGCAATCTGATATGAGTCCTCTGTCCAACAATACGTCAAACAACTCACAGATTACGTTGCAACCGCCTTTATTAGACAATACATTGGCATCTCCACAAAGTCTTCTTATATCCCTACATGCGTCACTAGGGCAATATGCATGCCCAACTAGTTCCATTATGCTTTTGTCGAACAAATCATCCCCAATATAAAGCATGTGTTCTCTGCCGACTTCATAGTGTTTTTCATATATTTCTAAGAATTCTGCCTTGTCTTTTCCACGAGCAGAGTAGAATGGTATGTTCCTGTTGTTTGCCATAGCCTTATTTACTCTTTCATCTCCAGACAAAAAGCAGACTTCAATGCCTGCCCCTTTCATTCTTTTGATTGCTGTGAAATCTTTATCACAGTATGTTTTCCCATATGGAATTCCATCTATACCATAGTACTTTCTACCATCGGTTAAAACCCCATCAATGTCCAAAATAACTAATTTAATCACATCATTTTACTCCATGTGTCAATTGTCATATTCCTATGATTCTTTATGTGCCTCACATATGAATTTGGATTGCATATGATTTTGGCTTTTTCTCTAATTCTCAAACTCCATTCAACATCTTCCTCGTCTCCTGCAGCACGATTCTCGTCAAATGGGTTATCAATCATAAACTGTTTCTTTACCAAGAAGTAGCCACCACTTATATATTGCCATTTGGTTTTACTCCAATCATTATATGGAATTGAAGATTGCCTTGGGTAATCTGGATGGTTCCAGAGAATCCAGTCTGTATAATCTCTAATTCCATTCATAAGTAAGACTGGATTGCAACACACATCATATTCATTTTCTGCCAAAAACTTGTCATAATGAGTATACCAGTTTTTATGGAACAAAAAATAGTCGTGCATCATGACTACATTCTCATACTTACATTCTTTTATGATATCATTCTTTTTCTTTGTTATCCATGCCCTTTTAACAGACTCATCAAAATTAACTTTACGCATATTAAATTTAGATAAATCATCAGCAAATCGATTTGACTCGCCGCCGATTACTAGTATTTCATAATTTGGTATATTCATTTCGTAAATAGAATTAGCAATGTTAACTATTCTTTGACATGCTTCAGTGCTATTGTCGGTAATAATACAAAAACTAAAATCTGTCATCTCTTCTTCTCTCTTTTTAAATCTTGTTCATACATTTCCATTGCTAATTCTTCAAAATCATATTCTGGAGCCCATCCTAAAACTTTCATCATTTTCGAAGGATCTCCCCACAACTTTGGAACCTCACAAGGACGATAGAATTTTGGATCAATCACAACATGCTTCTTTACATCAAGTCCGGCATAATCAAACACATAATCCAAAAATTGTTGAACTGAGTTTGTTTGTCCCGTGGCTAGAACATAGTCATCAGCAACATCATGCTGTAACATCATCCACATTCCCTTAACATAGTCTGCGGCATGTCCCCAGTCTCTCAAGGCTGATAAATTTCCCAATCTTAATTCATCTTGAAGGCCTAACTTGATTCTTGCTGCTGCTTTGGTGATCTTTCTTGTTACAAAATTTTCACCTCTCCTAGGTGATTCGTGGTTAAACAAAACACCAGAACAAGCGAACAAACCATATGATTTACGATATGTTCCTACCATATGATGTGCTGCTAATTTAGCACAAGCGTAAGGAGAAACAGGGGAGAAGTGAGTTCCTAATCCTTGTGGGCATTTAGTATTGTCACCAAACATCTCACTTGTAGATGCTTGATAGAATTTGCAAGATGGCTTCTGAAGTCTTATAGCCTCTAGAGCATACAAGCAACCCATTAGATTTATTTCAGTTGTGCTTACTGGAGTCTTAAAGCTTGTTCCCACATGTGATTGGGCTGCTAAGTTATAATACTCATCAGGTTGATACCTAGACACCAATTGATAAATTGATGATGAATCAGTAACATCTGCTTCTTCCAGAATAAAATTATCACTTCTTAACACATGTTTAATATTCTGAGTCTTGTTATCAAAATCTGATACTGTTCTTCGGTGGGTGCCAACGACTCTATATCCTTTATTTAGTAGTAATTCGGAAAGATACGAACCGTCTTGACCTGTGACACCAGTTATTATAGCTGTTTTCATTTTATCTCCAAAACTTTCTTAAATAATTCAACGTTGTTTTTTTCACTTAAATACTCTCTACATTTATTCGAATATCCTTTTTTTATTTTAGTGCTATATGCTTGTCTCATTTTTTTTCTAGTGGAATTTATACTAACCTGAACATAGTTCATTTCGATTTCGCTATAATGATGATTTCCTCTAACTAACGCTGGTTCATATGTCGAATCTATAAAAAAATTGTTTTCAGAACACAAATCCAAATGCCCACCAAGAGAAGGACAGATTACAGGTTTATCGTTGAATAGTAAGAATTCTGCTATTGGTAGACCAAAACCTTCTCCCTTTGTGCATGTTAAATAACAGTTTGATACTTTAAAAATTGAGTTGATCTTTTGTTTTGACAAAAGATCATCTATCAAAATAACTTTACATTTAAAATCAACCTGAGTGGCATAATGCCCTATTGAAGTTTTTATGTTTTTTATTTTTTGTGTCAAAATATCACGAGAACTAACCCCTGTCATTGCTTCATTGGTGTATGTTTTTAAAATTAAAAATACATCATCATTTGAAAATTCCAAAAAGAAAGATCTTATCATCTCTTCAATTCCTTTCCTATCACTCCATTGAGCAACAGAGCAGAAGGAGAATTTATCTTCAACTATGGACTCTAACTTATTATAGTACCCCTCATCATATTGAGTCGTGATAAGTGGAACATAAGGTATGACAATTCCAGAGAATTTAGTTTGTGATGAAAAGACTTCTTTGTTCCAGCTGCAGGCGAAAATAAGTTTTTCAATATTATCCAAAGAATTGTATCCATTGTGCCAAATTCTTGGCACCGCGTCAGTTTCCCAAACTACACAAGGAAAGACTTTTTTTGATTTTTTACAAATTAAATTTAAATTGATTATGCCATTTATTGATTTTTGGGTATGATTATGGCCAAAACCTAGCCAATCGTTTGTTAGGAAGAAAATAACTTCACAATCTTCATCACAATAATTTAAAACTTTGTCCATATCAGTTTCCGAATATTTTCCCGATTTAATTCCCAAGTCTTTTGTTATAGAAAATCTATTAACTAATCCGCTACTATATTGTTTTTTTTCAAAGGAAAAATTTAAACACTTTAATTCCAAATCATCAATCTCTGAGAGTGTTTTCAAATAATCTCTAGATGCATTGCCATATCCAGAAATGTCTGTTAATTGACCTATTAATAATACTTTTTTCATAATATAATCACATCCGCATTTTCTTCAACAAACAAGCTACAAAATCCTTCAAACAAAACTTCATCGCAAAACTTCTCTTCAACTAAACCTTGCAACTCTTCTGCTTGCTTGAGAAACTCATCATGCTTCTTAAACATCATTCTCAATGCCATCTTGTAAGATCCTTGATCGGCATAAGCCCATTGAGAATCGGGTCGCAAAACACCTTTCCACACCGCATGTTGTTGAATTGGTTTTAGTTCATGTTTCACGCTTAAGAACATATCCTTGCCATCATGTCTCAAGAAGTCCAGTTGTCCGGACCAGCCAACAGCAATGATTGGCAAAGCTAGTCTCGCTGCTTCAAACAAAGGAAGCCCAAAGCCCTCTCCATGAGAAATGTTCACCATAGCTTTTACTTTATCATGCTCATAAAGGGCTCTCATTTGCTCCTCAGAGAGATCTCCATGAAGCAGAGACACATTACACTTGCGTTCAGGATAAGCGCTCAAAATCGCCTCTAAGACGCTCTCAGTGTGTTGTAAATCGATCTTTGAGTTTCCTCGAGTATTTGTCTTAAGAATCAAGCCAACTTCTTGATCGATGAATTCTTCAACAAACCACTTAATTGTATTCTCGAGGTTTTTTCTCGGACCCATCTGAGATACACATAGAAAGTTAAAGTCAAACTTTGGATCGAATCCAGGAATTTCTTCTGATTCGTCTGCCATTGGAGTATTTTCCCAAACAACTTCAACTGGTGTCTCGAGAGCATATGGAAAGACCTCGCCTGTTTGCTGGTTTCTTGCTTCAGCTTTAGTATTGACATAAGAATCCTTTGCATGTTGAGATACGACAAGAATCTTATCCATCTCGTTACCTTTCTGTAGCCATGAAGGATCGACCATTGTTGTCTCAATACCCGCTGTGTATCCGATATTGATTGGGCACATCTTTTGAAACTCATTTGGAATTGTGATTTGCAACGAAACATCCGGATGTAAAGCTTTTTGTTGAATAAGCAGTTGGGTCTCGAGAATTCGAGAATCCATCCAATCACGGAACTCACTTTCTTCCCATACCCAGCCGGTTTGTCCCCAAGGGATTGGTTGCACATAGATATCAAATAAATCTTCTCGAGATCTTAATGCCCTAAGAGCAAACCTTGATTGCTCTCCATATCCGGATTGAGAAAGGACCGGTCCCCTTACAAAAATTTTCTTTTTCATTTGCTCTCCAGCTTTTTCATTTCAATTGACGTGTAAAGATATTTCTTACCTTTGATATTGACTTCATACTTTTGAAATCCTTGGCGATCATATTCAGCTTCTCTGACGACCAGACCAATGTGACCTTCTGCTGTTTCAACAAGATCTCCTATGGTAAAGCTATTTGCCTTTATAATCACGTCCGGATGAACATTAAATGTAATCTCTTCATTATAGATGTCATCATATGTGCATGAGTCATGATACGGCACTTTGCCATAATTTTTTATGCTTCCCGTCATGCGACTTCCTTAAATACAATTCCATTGTATCCCTTTCGTGTTTCCCACGAACCTTCTTCTTCATGAACTTTGAGCATTGTATTGACCCATTGTTCTTCGAACTCGGCAAACGAATAGTTATTGCGAACATGTCTGTGACCTTGTTCTCCAAGATCTCTACGTGCTTTTTCGTCAATAAAATACATCTTATCCAACGCTGCGAAGAAAGCTTCTTTGCTAATTCTGTCTTCATAAATGTAAGGAACCTGCTGAGATCCGATGATGGCTTTTGATGCTGGAAATACAGCAACGCCATTTTCTCCTTCAGGTCCGACAACTTGCTCTTGCAATCCACCGGTCATATTGGCAATAATTGGAGTTCCACAAGACAACGACTCTAGAGTTGCAAGACCGAAACCTTCAGCATCTGAGATATTGATTGTTACGTCAGCAATTCTATAGAAGTTGCCCATTTGTTCCAAAGGAACTTTTTGCGTTGAAAACAACACTTGACGGTCGGAGTCGAGACCAAGTTGTTTTACGATGTGACCCAGATCTTGCCCATGAGGATCTTTTGGCTCGGTATGCATAATAAGTTGGGCTTTTTGGTGGAGATCTCTTTTATCGAGCCATTCCTTCCACCACCAAATCAAAGTACCAGATTGTTTACGTCTTGCGTTTCTATTGTTCCAGAAAGCCACAAATCGGTCTTTGTCGGCACCTAAGATGTTTTCCCTTAGCTTACCCCTCTCGTCTTCAGAGACGGGCTTAAACACGTCTTCTCGGACCGCATGAGGGATATATTTGAGAGGGACTTCAGGCGCTACTTCTTTTACAATGTCATGAGTCAACTTTGAGATTGCAACCACCAAATCATTTGATTCATAAAACTTCTTGTTGAAGTGTGGTGCAGGGAAGTTATCCCAAACATGATAATAGACGATTGGAACAAGAGGTCGAATCTCGTTCTCAATCGCCCATAACCATTCATAAAATCGGGGATCTGTCATCATCCAAAGGATGTCTGGTTTCTCATTTCTGAGAATGGATCTAATCATTTCTTGTGTGCCATATCCGTCAACTGGAATAATCTTCCAATCTTCATCCCATGGTTGCACCATTTTTGGAGTATAATCCTGATGCTTGATTGCTCCACCAAGGGAAAGGACTTGGAACTTTCCAGTTTTCAATAATGCCTCGATGACATATCTTGTTTGTGTTCCAACTCCAGATGGAGAAAGCGGATGATCGCTTAAAGTTAAAATTTTAATTTTCTTTGACATTGTTTATCCTATCGAGTTTTTCGAGGCAAAAAAAAGACAACCTCATTATTATCCTTATTATAACATAGGAAAAATGGGTTGTCAAGTTTTTTTTAAAAAAAATTAATTTTTTTATCTTTTGCAATGTTCTGTGTTATTAAACGGGCATCCGGTGCATGAATTGCGGTTCTTAATTGCAATACCTTTATTAATAAGGTTGCATGCATCTGTCAATACCTTTGTGGCATTGTCTGTTTTTCTTGGACCAGATGTTACTCTAAAGATTTCAACATTGTCTGATTTAGCAGTTCGTTTTAGGAGACCAAAATATGTCTCAACCATTTTAGGATCAATGTTGTGTTTTTCGCAGAAAAACTTTTTATAAAGAGTCAGCTGATATGTCACCATAGGATCACTTTTCTTTTTCATGTCCCAGCCCCAAGAGCAGGACTTCCAGTCAATGATGTGATACTTACCGTCAGGCGTCTTAACAACAAGGTCAATGAACCCTTTGAGGTTCCAATCAAAATCAAGCTCCGTAATTAGCTGATAAAGGTCTTCTTCTGAAGAATAAACCTCATAGTCCGGAAAGAGTTCTTGAAGAGCAGGAAAGACCTTGTGGAAGATCTCGCGGCTTTGTTTGCGCATATCGACGATCATTTTATTATCAGGCTTCTCATTGAGATTCTTTAATTCATCCAAGAAAGCTAGATCAAAGTATTCGTCATAGTTTTCTGGTTCGAGATTGCCAAGAGCAGATTGTTCGCATACGGCATGAATCGCCGTTCCGAAAGCTGTGTAGATGTTTCCTGTGAAGCCAGCGATACCATCTACGTATTGTAATTTCCATTTGTATGGGCACTCGGTAAAGATTTTCAATTCCGAATAAGAAATGTGTTGTTTTGTCATATGTCCTCCGTTTTAAGTAATGTAACATATTGGAGGACGTTTGTCAAGTATTTTCTTCAAGTTCCTTCATCAGTCTGATCATAGTCTTGTATAATACGGGACAAATTTGTTTGAGGAAATCTCTATCTCCAATAAATAGCTCCTCAAACCCTTTTGCCCAATACTCGCTTATTGAAGTAGCAGCATAGCCAGAAGGAAAAATGTTGACACACATCTGATTAAGTATGTCATATCCGACGTCACGGAAAAGAAAGTCGTCAATGGCTCGATCATACTCGAAATTAATATTAAAATCAGCAGGTACATTAAATTTCTGCGATAGCAATGGGGACAACCTCTTACGTTTGGCGATGAATTCTCTTTGCAACGCTCCGTCTCCATAAATAAACTCCTGATTGTAGTGCTCAACGGCATGTGAAATTTCGTGGACAACGTCTTCAATCATATCCATTTCATCTTCTTGCTCGTTTGTCACATAAATAGCATCATTATCAAAGTAAGCATTGATATCTCTTTCAACCATTTCAGGAAATTGTCCAACGTAAATCACATCGATATTCTTGGTTAGATAGTGAGGGATTCTAGAATTGATGTATTCGAATACAAATTCTCCATCTACTTCATCAGGTAATTGATCTTTAATTATGACACTTACACCGTTCACTTTATATTCGTCCTTTAATCTTCTCGACCTTGCGATTGATTCTTTAATCCACATAATTCCTCTATAGAAGCTTTGATGCTTCAGTTGCTAGTTTTGATCTCTCGCCCTTCTTGAAAGTAACGTGACCAGTCAAATGACTATTTTTCAATTTTTCGATTGCGTAAGTCAAACCATTTGATGTCTCATTTGTATAAATGTTATCAATCTGCTCGATGTCGCCTGTTAGAACCAGCTTTGTGTTCTCGCCGATACGAGTAATGATTGTCTTTACTTCATGAGCTGTAAGGTTTTGTGCTTCGTCAATAATCACAAAAGAGTTGGAGATTGATCGACCGCGGATGTATGCCAGAGCTTCAATTTCAATGACACCTCTGTTCATATACATCTCGAGCATTGTCTTATCTGTTCCCATGATAAACTGCATATTGTCAAAAATGGGTTTCATCCAAGGTGCCATCTTTTCTTCAAGAGTTCCCGGCAAATACCCGATGTCTTTTCCAAGAGTTTGAATTGGTCTCGAGATGATGATCCGATCATAACGCCCTTTCTCGACGCCTAGGACCTGTTCTAGGCCAGCCAAGATTGCCATAAGGGTCTTACCACTACCAGCACGCCCAATCAAGCTTACAAGGGGAATATCGTCGTTTAGAAGCAAATCTAGGCCACACTTCTGCTCTTTGTTCTTGGGCTTCACTCCCCATGAAATGTCTTCGTTTTGACCCTGCAAGTGATGAAGTGGCTTGTTCCAATTCACAAATCTGCCAATCGCTGTCTTCTTTTCGTTCTCAACAGAAACCATCATCACAAATTCATTTGGGTGCAAAGTAATCTTTTGCTCCTCTGCATCTTCTTCATATAGATATACTGGTTGGTTGTCGTAGAACTCGTCAATGTCAACGTCGTCAACAAGGAACTTCGTGAAACCCTCATAAATTACTTCACGAGAGTCGACCACTTGAGAAGAAACATAATCCTCTGCGATTAGTCCGAGAGCATCAGCAACAACTCGCATGTTGATATCTTGAGATACAACAATGCATTTTCTCTTTGGATTCATCTCACTTACAGCCAAAGCTCCGGCAAGAATAAGGTGATCGGAACTTTTATGAGAAAGGCCAATTGGAAGCTCGTCAAGGGCTAATTCTTCCACCTTGAGAACTTTGAGGACACCTAACCCTTTGCCAAGGCGAACTCCCTTAGAAAGCGATCCTTGAGCTCGCAAGGCATCAAGAAACTTGATTGATTGTCTTGCATGAAAACCAACGGAGTCTTGACGTGTCTTGTGTTTATCTAGTTCTTCGAGAACCTTGATCGGAATAAACAGATCATTGTTTTGAAATTTCATGAAACAATCCGAATCCGAAAGGAATACGTTTGTATCAATAATAATGTTTTTCTTTGCCATTATGGCTCCTTACTTAATATTATTAACTGATTGTCTCATTTCCGGATTCCAGTCAGTTCTAAGCTGAATCAAAGGGTTGAAGCTTGTTCTTGTTCTTTCCATTAAAATGGTTCCTTGTGGCTTGATTAACTCACCTTCAACGTCAATTCCTTCAAAATCGATCTCTGTCTTTTTTTGATACTGGATGGTATTTTCATCTGCATTTGCGAAAGATAATAAAATATATAAAAGCATAATTGTCTCCGTTATACATGTATAAATAGATTACTTGTCGACAATATCCAGACCCATCTTGGAAATCTCGGTCATATTCTTCAACATTTCAGCCAACTTTGGATCTGAGCCTATAGTCCATCCGGTCATGCAAATAATTGCCATTTCTTCATTTGTCATACCAAGTCCTGCTGCAGCCTGTGAGGTTTTAAGAAGCAAGTCAAAAATCTTCGCAAACTCTTCGTCTTGTTGGCACCGTGCCATAATCTTATCCATTAATTCTTCATTCATATAAATCTCCTAAGAACTTTTCCCAACCAAGGGGAACATTATTGCCCACTTTTGATATCAGCCATTCTGGTGAAGACCAGAAGTGACTAGTTGGAGGCGTGGGCTTATTCAGCAACTTAAAGCCAACCTCCTCTATTGTTTTGTCTGCTTTCTTTTGATTACATACAGAACAGCTTGTCACAAGATTATTCCAAGATTTGTCACCGCCTCGTGACTTTGGTTTTACGTGATCAAGAGTCAATCTTGACTTCGGAAATCTTTTGTGACAATATTGACACACATATTTGTCTCTGTAAAATATGGTGTTCCTCGATGGTGATACTCTAAACTCCTTTTTTCGTATGTATGAGTTTAGGACAACCACCGATGGAAAATAAAAAAGGGCACAAGCCCGGAGAGAATAATTCTCAACGACCTGCGCCCTACCGGAGAACACCAATGAAAAACCTTTAAAACAATCAACAACCTCAATCGGTCGCCAACTAGCATCTAGCTTTAGAGTGTACAATTTCTTCACATCTTAATTAGTTCTTGTTCATGAGTTTAGAGGCATGACCTTCTTGTGGAACTTTTGATAATGCTGCATCTGCAAGAGAAAAATTTTCAACAAATGATTTTAACTCTCCAAATGCTTTTTTATAATCAGGTTCCATCATCAACTCTGTTTTGCCACCATGCCCATGAATTGCATGCACCTCGCCGATGTTATCATATATTGTAACAGAAGGATGCTCTGACAACCAAGTTACTGCAACTTTACCATTGTCGAACACAAAACCTTGAGCAACACGGCCTGTGCCCGAGATTCCTGATTCATCCTCTGTTCTATTCAAATAAAATATTTTCATGTTAAATCCACTCTGAATCATCTTCACTATCTTCCTCGGCTAAGTCCAAGGTCTCTTCAGTATTTAGTTTCTTGTATCGGTCTTTGACCTCATTGTGCATTTCTGACACGAATTTTAATACAACCAACACTGCTTCAAAAGACCCTTCTTCTGTATGTGGTTCGATCATTAAGATTCCATTCTCAATGATTACTGTGATCAACAAAGTATCCATACTATAAACTTCGATTGATGATTCTGATGTCATCACTGATTCGAATCCTTCTTCGTTCTGAACGAAATTAGCAAACTCGAGAGCATAGAAAATATTTTCATCCTCTGTTTCTAGAGCCAGATCGATTCCAAACTCTAACATATTTCTTAAAATTTTTGTTTCACTTGACACGCAATCCTCCAGTAAAAAAAGTGAAAATCATAGAAGATAAATTATTAGTGTCAGACATATTTACTTCTGCATGTCCTACCATTTTTAAAAGGGAGGAGGACAAACTGATAGAATCATGCAAAATAACAAATGTGTCAAACGATTCTATTTCCTTATAACTTAAATCTCTACCCACTATGATCTCCACTTAGTTGTGTGTTTTGTTGTGTATTATCAATATAACATATCTGAAAAGGTATGTCAAGTGGAAAGTTCATTTTTTTCGAAAAAAGTTTTTCTGAGCATATTTTAATATATATAATATAATAATATACTAATCTTCTCTAATATATTTTCTATGTAATTCTATAAAGGTAGTATAAGGTATACCTAATAAAGAAGCCATATCAGATTTAGTATCACATATACCTTCAGCAAATTTTAAACATGCATCTCTACAAACATATGGAAGAGAATACCAGATGGGAAAGTTATAAAGCTTCCCACCTGTCATTCTAGCACTTTGCTCTAACTTCACAGCGATCAATTCTTCAAGTTTTAATTCAGAGACAGCAGTGAGAAAGCTCTCATTTATTCGACCTTCATGCTTAAGTTCGTTTATAAATGATCTTTTTTTCTCTTTTTTACTTGACAAAGCCTCTCCAATATGTTATATTGTTTATGTGTAGTGTTAGTGTAGTTTGTAGTGTTTATAGGAGGATATTATGTTGGGTCTTCAATATTTGGAGTTTCTGGGTTATTGTTCAGTTCTTCTTCATATTTATCTAGAAGGAGTTTTATGTTGTACAATCCCCATTTCTTATACATTTCCTGATCTTCAGGATTGTTTAAGTCCAAGTATGCATCTGAGAAATATGTTTGAACAAGATTGAATGCATCAAAAGCTTGGTTGCGACCGGTTGAATCACCTTCAACTCCAGCGCCAAACTTCTCTCTTTCTTGGTTGACATTTGATTTTTTATCAAAATCTTTTTCAACTTGAGTTTTGCTCTTTTCTTTTTCTGTATTTTCTTTCTCGTCGAATTCATCTGAGACAATATCATTTGCTTCTGGGTCATCTTGGATGTCTACATCCACAGCTTCTAATAGAGCATCTAGATCACCATCTGCTTCAATGTCAGCTGCCATTTCATCTGAGGTAGCATCTGGTGGAGCTTCGAGACCTAAATCAGATTCACCACCGCCAAATTCAGAAGCAACATCTTCAGCTTCTTTGCCCTGAGCATTTAGCGCATCAAGTTCATCAAATAATCTAACCATAGCTGTAAGAAAGTGGTTACTAAAGGATTCTCTCTGAGATCCGTCAGTTGTCAGTTGTTGGTATTTTGCTTTGATAGATGGCTTAGCTTTACGAATTGCATCGCGTAACTTGTTGATACCAGTATTTGGGTGAGGATTAGCCATATCTTTAGCTTCAAACAGAGTTCTAAGATCTTGTTCACTTCTAACCTCGGAAATAAGAGATCTAACATACATACGCACAGCATGCTCTTCTCTTTGTTCTTTTAGAAGATTTGAGACAAAAGTTTTTTTGATAAATTCTCTGAGAAGTTTTTCTTGCTGCTTTTGCATTATTTGATCCTTTTATTTCCTAAATATACACGCTTTGCTCTTGCAATCTTTTTAAGAGCTTCTTGTAGAGCACCCGCTGATGGTGCTGGCTCGTCATCAGGTGAATCTTTTTTCTTTTTGTCTACTTTCATTTTGCCATCTTCTGTATCATCTTTTTCTTCGTGAATCCGATCTTCAAGATAACGATCTTCGTGACCAACAAATTTATCAGCGTTTGTGGTACGAGGGTTGTTGCGACCTTCATCCAATTCTTCTTCTGATTCTTCTTCTTTGTCTTCGCCTTTTTTATTTTTCATGTAATCTTTTAGACCACCTTTTAACTTATCTAAGTCTTCATCGATGGCTTCTTCTTTTTCTTCTTCTAAAAAGGCGGGAACTTTGCCATGGCCTTTCTTGCCATCGTCGTTCAGATCTTTTCCTTCTGGTTCATCTTTCATTGGCATTTTGTCTTCTTTGAGAATACCAAACTTCTTTAGAAGTTGTTTGTTTAATTCGTTATTTTTCCATTCTTTGAGTGACATTTCGTTCTCCTTATATTTGACAGTGTCTTCATATTCTCGCATAGTGGCATTGCCTTCTAACATGGCTTCATGTTCCACTTCTTTTAGCTCATCGTTCTCTAAATAGTATCCTGGCCCACTATAACCACCTGTATCTAATCTGCTTTCCATATTCTGCCTATGGTGAATCAATTCATGAGCAATTGATCTCAAAATGTCTTTTGGGTGTCTACCATCAACGAAAACATGTATTTCCAAGCTCTGAGGGTCATAATAAGCGGTTTTGCCAAGAACTTTGGACTGATTGTTAGGGTCTGAGTCAAAAACCATTGTAGGTGGCTTTTTGAAGCCATATTTGCTATCGAAATGATCATACATTCCGTGTACATGATTCTCTAAACTACCTAAATCGTAGTTCGCTGGGTTCTTTATTTGACAAGGCATGTTATAAATAGTCCTTTTTTGTGCTTTTTTTGATAGAAATAAGGGGCAATTCTATGTGTTTTTCGGCTCCAAATGGCAATATTTTAGCTATAAATACGTCATTCATGCCCCTTTTTGCCTCGAAAACATCGACCAAGAGTCCTTCTTTGACCTCAAAAACCTCATCATTGAGAGAAATTTCCCAAGATTTCCACGTTACAATGTCTCCAATAGCTACTTTTTCGACATTTGAAGCGCCAAAAGCGCTATATCTTGCAGATTTAAAGGTTTTTTCGGACATTTTTGCTTAATATTCGTATATATCGTCGTCTTCTGGGTCTATTTCCATCTTTTCTAAGGGAAATTCGCCTACTTGACCCATCATTGAGTCCATTTTAGCCATTTCTGGCTCCATTTGTGGCATAACTTGGTCATATGCACCCTCTTCCATACCATATTCAACATAATGCTTCACTGTTTTGATATAATCAGCCGCTTTTGTCAGTTTTGACTGCACCCACGCCTCTAATTGTGTCTCATCTGAGAGCATTTGGCTTAATTCTTGTGCATATTCTGCAATATCAGACAATTGTCGCTTTGCCATGCGCCCTTCTTCATCAATTTCACCATTTGGAAGCATTCCGTTGCCCATTTGGTGTGGCATATCCATTCCACACTCTTCTTTGATGATTTCTAGTAATCTTTTCTTTGAAATTTTCATTTTTTAACCCTCTTTTAAATAAATAGCGCTCAATAATAGGATAAATACTGGTTCTGGTCCAAAAATAGAGCTTAATAATAACATAAATAGCACAAATGCAGTAGATCTTAAAAATTTTGCAATCTTTTGTTCTTCAGGAAACATTATTTACCTCAAAGACGCTAATGTCGCCTTTTGCCCAAGCATACTGCATTGCTGGTTCATGTATGTCTCTCGGAAAATTCTCGTGGTTTCTAGAAATTGACATTGAAACTGGTCCCATATCCTGCATTGCCAAAGATCTACCGCCATTTTGAGATTCTCCGGAGAATTTTTCTCCATCAATTTCAAGATCATAGGAGAAATAGTTACTAGAATACTTAATTGTTCCTGAAATTTCGTGATTTATTGGGAAAGGCCACTTGCCTGACTTGACCATTTTTATCATTTTAGCTTTTGCTTTCTTCGCAGTGCCTTTATCTTCCTTTAATAGTTTCTTTTTTGACTCTTTTATTATCAATTTAATTTTTTTCATGGTCACTCTCCTCCTCCACCATCTCCATCACCATCTGATGAGTCGAGAAAACTAAAATCATAGTATTGTCCACCATATATTCCCCATTTCTTCTTCTTTTTGGTCTTCTTTTTTTTCTTTTTTCGCTTTTTCTTCTCATCCATCGTCGATTTGATCTTAATTTTATATGTTTTTGACGATTTTTCTTCGTTTTCCTCCTCTAGTACTCCAAATCCCGGTGGTGCTGACTTGGAACGCTTAAAATCCTTCACTCTCTTGAGTCCTTTAGCGCCTGTTGTCTTGGATCCGCCCAAACCAATGATACGTCTTTTCTTGATTTTGTGATTTTTAGAGTGAGGTTGATAGGATTCTATCAATTCTTGCTGCGATTGCAACAAATTCATTACATTTTCTAGGTGCTGTGTTTGGTTTCCTTTAGTTTTTTGTTGAACTTCTTCCCAATCACCACAGAAATAGTCAGAAACTTCCCACTGAAGGTTGATAATACCTTCCAATTCGTCCGATCTATAGTCAATTCTACCAAAAAAGTAAAAAGTATCTTTTGTAACACCTTGCCAAGTGGTCTCTGTGTGGTCCAAAAACTGCACTTCTTCTACTTCAATGCTTAATTCCTCTTTCACTTCACGCCAAAAAGAGTAATTTGCTTCTTCTCCCTGCATGATATGACCACCTGGTGCATCCCACTCATATGAATCGGACCTTTCAGCTATTATAATCTTGTTATCTGAGGTCAAAATAACGCCTTTAGACACAGCTTCTATGTCTTTCAGTAGGTCGTCAGGGTATTTTACGGTAATATTGAAATCTTTGTGCAGATTTTTGTAAGCTTCGATGGCTTCATGTTCTGCTGGATCATCATCAAAGTGCAATGTCGACCCCAATTCGTATAATTTTTGAGCTTTTGGTTCTCCGTTGGTGTAGAATACAGCATCAACATCGATTTTTAGACGATCTAGTAATGATTTTATCGAAGATTCATCAGATTCTAAGTGTTTTTGACGTGATGTAACAATAAAAGTCGTCTTACCTGCTTGTTTAAAAGATTTTATACGCTTAATAATCTCTTTATTGACTCCGCCATACTGATATTGCTCTTCGCCATCAACGGTTTTGTTGAGAAACGACTTAACAATAGTGTGATCAAAGTCAAAAGTGACAACATCGCCGTTGCGATTGTCTTTTGCTTTCTTAAAGTTTTCAAATATTTCTTTCATATAGACCTCCTCCTATATTATACACTATTTTAGAGGGTCTTGCGGATTTTTAAGTGATATTTTTTTCCCTCAAACATCCTAAACTTCTCACCCTTCTTGCGAAATAGTCCAACATCGACAATTACAAGGTCACCACTTGGTCTTTGAAGGATATTCCCGTAGTGAACATCTCTTGCTGCAAGCCCAGCAACGTCAAAAAGCTCTTTTGCAACGGCATCCCATGTAGATTTTATAGAATCTTGCTCGACATTTTGTCCCTTGAGGTCATAGCCCAATCTCATTGTAGAAGTTTGTCTGTATTCTTTGACATATTTCAATAAAAATTTAAATATTGTATTGTCAAGATCTATGTTGTTGATCTGTCCACCAGAGTGTTGAATCGCTGCTGCTCTAATATTGAGGATAACATTGCCAATTTTAGCTAATGCGACTGGTACATAGGGAGCATTTGCTGTTTCCGCAGTAACAATTCTCAATAGTCTGTGAGTGTTTGGAAAATTTGACTCATTTGACAAGAAAAAATCCAAATGCAAGTCATATTGATCTTGAAACCCTTCTTGTTCTCTATCATATTGCGCCTTAAGACCGCTCAGAGCCGCAGGAGACACTTGCATTAATAGTTCGTCAGTGTCTACCGCTTGAACATTTTGCAATCGACTGAGGGCATGGTTTTCGATCTCTGTGGACGATCCTCTTAGAGATGGCAAAAATACGTTATCATACCAGTATGCTACTTTGAGCGACTGATCTCTGTATTGCTTCCTACCTTCAGGGTCTGTATCAAGAGCTGGATCCCAAACATCCAATGGGTTTTCAGTTGATGCAATGTTGGTTCTATCGGGAACCATTGACTCTTCGCCATATCTGACAGGTTCGAGAACTTCCATTACAATAAAGCCAAAGCCATCTTGTTGCCAAGTCGCAAATGTCTCAGGAAAATGCTTTGCCAGAAGTGGACTTTGTTGTCTGGCTGTTTGAATCGTTTGATAATTCCTAACTTCTCTTTGGTTTGCATAAGGTGTTGACATGACAATCTTTAGAGCATATTCTTTTTGGTCTGATTTGCTTTTGACTTTGAATACTTTTCCAAATTGTCCACCACCCAGCGGACTAACTAATTCATAACCAGCATCTCTGACTGCCTTTAGTGCTTTAGCAGGAGTTTGTTGTCTAGCATTACTAAGAGGAGATATTTCAGTATTAGCTAATGCTGGATCATTTTTGGTACCAAGATCAATGGTGCTTTCCGCTTCCATTACATTTTTCAAGCCTTGAGCTTCTGACCTTTCAACATGGCCAGCGTGCTCCTCATCGCCATCGATTAGTTGTTGTTTATTTTTTCCGGATAAACCTTGGGTAGAATACATTTCCACTAGTTTAGGACCCTTGAGACGTTGATCCTCTTCTTGTTTCTTATTGAAGGCCTCGTTGTCCTCTGGATCTCCCAAAGGCGCCCCATAGCCCTGTACAGCTCCGCCACCCATGCTTGACATTTCTTTGAGATTCTTTTTTATTTTTATTTTAAATTTCATCTGGTTGCTCCGTTGGGACATGTGTGAAATATACATTCAATATAAAATAATCGGGGTTATATGTTCTATTCGTAGGCCAACGTGTCACTTCACTCTCTACTGTATCAATAATTTCTTTTATTTTCTCTGGGTCTGTTTCCACTATAGGTCTGGAGGAACTATCATTCATTTCATAGACTAGATCAAATCTATCTATTCTTAAGTGACCAGAGAGCACAACTTCGTGTTCGCCTTGAAAATAGCTCAGCCTACCGACAGATAATCCAGCGTTCTCAGTTTTAATGTGCATAAGTATTGAGAAGGGCCCTTTGTATTCAATATCTCCCTCTCGGTGATTATTTGGAAGAAATTCTCTAGACAAATTCTCTGCGGTACTAGTAGAGACAGCTCTTGTTATGTTCCACTGATCTAAACCAATTAAGTATTTAATGGCATTTGCGCTAAGGTTGTTCATACCTCTATATACCATATCTGAGTATTGAGTTGCATCGTATCTCCCAGCAAGATTCGCTTGTCTTTGTCGAGACGATATGAAAGACGCTAAATCTTCAGGAGAAATACTGATGGACCCAAACACTGGAAGAAGACGCTTGGCGTCTTCATAATCTTCTTTTGTAACATTTCTTGACATATCTAGGCCAATGGCGTGTGCAGCTCTTAAGCGAGGACCAGAAAGTCTTGAGAGAGCTTGTGCATTTGCATTGCTAAACTTTTCAGGATCTCTCAAGACTACTTGCTTACCCTTTGTTATAATAAGAACTGCAACAACTAGACGTCTCATAAGAGCTTTTTCTTCTTCGTTCACTAGGTTTGCAAAAATATCATATACTTTACCCATTTCATATTGTGGGGTCCGATTGGCTTCCATGGCAAGCATTCTGAAAATAATAAATACAGATTTTTGAAGTTGTCTATTGTTCATTACCAATTCTCACTTTCTTTTTTTACGCTTATTGCCACCAGAAGTCATTGGAACTTGCATAGCGGCTGTTAACTCAGCAATAGCTGATTCAGCGTCAGCTTCCATCAAGTTTTCCTCAGATTCAACTTCTTTTGTTACTTGCTCTAATTCTTCTTTGATAATTTGTTTTAATTGTGATTTTGTCAATTTCATTTTGCTTCTCCTTGTATGACGTAAATAGTTCTCGTTGACTTCTTCTGGTTCCTCTCATTTTTTTGGCTTCCTTAGTCGACCTAATCTACTCGCTAAAGTTTTCGCTTTCATATTCCTTTCTCTTTCCATTGTCGCATTGACTCCGAGAATATCAACAGAAGATCTTCTAAATGAATCGATGCCTCTGACCACACTACCATCGGCGTAAATCTCAGGTACAGCTTCTTCATAATATGGAGGATTAACTCCATTAGTATCAAAAGAAAGTAAATCCATAATGACTTGCTGACCCTCACCTAGTGACATTTGTCTAACGAACTTATTGTCAGATCCTACCTCAGAAATTGTAAGCGTTACGGATCCACCTTCATCGCAAACAATGACATATGAGTATTCAGAAGACCCGTTGATTATTTCTAAATCGCAATCATATCTCCAACTATTGATCCTCAGATTACCAGATAAGATTACCTCTTCTTCGTAGGCAAAGTTACTCATTCCTTTCATGTCGATACCAGCTTCAGTTTCATTTTTGATAGTAAAAATTATGCTTGCTGTACTAGAAGAAAATCCATGCAAACTGATTGATGAGGCAAAGTCCCATGCTGTTGCAAAATCTATAGATGTTGAAACGCCACGAGTATTTCTCCACGTGCTTCCAATTTGAGTTGCAACCAAAATTTTTCTTGGAGATATATCTTTGATACCTCGATATAATAGTTGCTCTCCGCCATCAACTGGATCTTTAGTTACCCTAGTCATTGCTTGAACACTGGGTGCGTCTACATCTCGACCAAGAACGTTTGCAAGTTGAGACAATGCATCAAGTTGAGCTGATGCTTGAGCAGCAATTGGTAGAAGCTCTTTTGCTCTTTGATAATCCGCCCTAGTAATTTCTTCCCCAGTCCTTGCAAAGTTTTCAACTCCCAACATTTGAGACAAGATAGGTCCAAGAGCTTGTTGATCAATACTTCTCCATTGATGACCATGTCTTATTCCATTAAACCTGGTTGGATCATCAATAACTTCAATATACCCTGCCGTTAGCAAAATTGCTGCTTTTACAACATCAACTACAACGCGCTTTTCTGCGGGGTTTAGGAATTGCTGCAATTGCGCAAACTTATCTTTAACTACATCAAGTTCATTTTCGCTATGTCCGGAAACATCATTGGCATTAATAATTTGTGAAAGAAAGCGTAAGATAACAAACGCTTTTGCAGATATTTCGGTACTCATATATAACTCCTAAAAAAACTATACTAAATAGTCAAGAGTTATTCTCTTTCCCCGTCGTTATTCGCATATTTTACACCCATAATGGTGCCAATGATGGAAAACGAGTTTGTCAAAAGAATGCCAAATAAATTTGACCATGTATTTCCGATAAGTGTTGTCTCGGATGAATCATTCAACATTGCGAGAACATAAAGACCAGTGGTTATAATACCGGTTCCAACGATAACCCAAAGAGCATATGATACAATTGATCCAATAAGCTGAAACTGAGATTTCTTTTGCATAACGTCAAGATCATTCAATGCCGCTTCTTTTGCATCTTCGGCAACCTTTAGAGCATCCTTGATCTCGGTCATCAAGTTATCATTTTCTGTTGCCTTGGCTTGAAGCTCTTTATTTTGATCTTGAACTTGTCTCGTTATGTCGAGACGCTTTTTTCTTTTTTCGGTGTCTTTTTGAGAAGCGGTGGAAATATAGTCGGAGAACTCGCCTTCGCAATCATCAAGAAGTTTGATGATGTTTCCTTCAAGCCAAACATCTCGAGAGTTCCCGATCTCGATCAAAGCATCCCGACTTTCGCGGCAAAATTTTACCCTCATTTATACACCTTAAACGGCAATGTGCCTTCACGATAACCTTCGAAGTCAGCTTTGAACTCTTCCAACCGGGGCTCGATATCGTCCGATTTAACGATCCAAAATTGAGCACCGACCTCTTGGGCTCTTTCCATCTCAGAGTCGTTAAATGACGATGATATGATCCCGATAACCACACCATTGCCATACTTGTGGTTTACACGTCGAATAAATTCAATGCCGTCAAATGATGAACCAATAATATTAAGATCAACAAAGAAACAATCCGGCTTTGCGGAAGGATTGTCCATCCATCCAATAACCTTTTCCTCCGCTTCATCAGCGGAATGAACGCCTTGCAACGACAGCGTAATGTCAAGAATAGAACATGCGTCGTCAAACACAATGTGGAACAAGTCCTCGTCGTCAACCAAAAAAATAGAATCAATCATTTATTGCCCTCCAGCATATGAAGCACGTCAACAAATATTCGCGTGCCATTTTCGAGCTTTTCAACTCTTATGTTGCAATCATGCTCTTGAAGAATTGCAACGGCAATATTCAGTCCAAGACCAGACCCCGTATCATAATTACTTTCTTTTCGCTTATATGGCAAACAATAATACTCAAATTCTTCATGAGTCATTCCGACACCGTTATCCTCGACGGCGACTCTGTCATCGTCGAAAAAGACGGAAATTTTTTTCTGCTTTGAATCGTTGTATTTTAGTCCATTTCTGATAAGGTTGTCGATGGCTGTACAAAACAAGGATTCGTTTCCGTTCAGCTTTGGCAAGTCTTTTAATTCGACATGATGGGAGTAAGACGTCAGCTTTAGATAATAGTCAAGGCGCTCATTTAGATCGAACAGTTCTGTTGGCAACTGACCTTGTTCTCTTGTAAGCGATGTGAAGGCGTAAACGCCCTTATAAACCATCTGAGTGTGAGCCAAGCCATTCTCTAGGAGCTTAAGCGCAGGACCTAATTTTAGCTGCTTTATGAGCTCAGGAGAAAGCTTTTTCTGCAACATCTTAAGTCCTCTTGGAATATATGTATTAATGCCGCTGTGCATGTCGTGTCGAATTATTTTGTTTGAATATTCAAGGTACACTTTTTTCTGGAACAGTTGCTCTTTTATCTTCATTTTTTCCAAAATGTCTTGATTTATCGAAAACGACTTTTTCAACCATGAATCATAAGCGGGGTTTTGACCCGGACCAAATATTCCTTTCCGATAATGGGTTGGCATTTTTTCGCCGGTTGCGTTTTCCACAAATATCTCTGTCTTGAAAATTTCCTTTACGTAAAGGTGAGTATACTCATCCTCAAGCTTTGATCTAAGAAACGTTGACACTCGGAAATCTTCTGAATAGAAAAACCGTGGGCAACCGTCAAGCTCGATAAACGAATTCGAATTTGCGAAATCTTTCGGCTCCCAACAAATACTATACCATATCCCACCAGACATTCCCATAACTTCTCCCTCTTTAGTTTATAGTAAATAGTTTTTATAAAAGTCTGAAAATTTTTTGGGGAAATTTTTTGCAACCTCTTATTTCAGGGCTTTAAATGGCAATTTGCAAATCTGGGAAATTTCACAGGCGTGGTGGATGTACCTCGCTGCGCTCCCCCCGCTTTTTTCGTTGGTAAGTACTTATTTCATCGATATACTCGATGGGGTAGGGGGAGGGGGATCCCCAAAAACAAACACGCAAAACAAAAACAAAAAACAAAGCAAGCGCAAACAAAAAAAGCCACAACGTCGAACGCTGCGGCCTTGTGGAGCTGAGGCTCTAGAACCCCGTTAGAATGGAACGTCTGCATCGTGGGCGGTGATGTTCTTTGACAGCCACCATGCTGGAACCTCGATAGTATGGCGGTGCTTATGAGTCCCATCCCATCGGACTAGTCGGTCGTAACCCATGATAGATTGAGGGAGCCATGCTACAACTCCGTCAATCTCGACCTTGTAGGCCTTGGGTAGGGAGTCGGCATCCCTGCGCATGATAGCGGGGTTCGAGGCATCCGAGTAAATGTGGTGCCATCTATAACCTCGACCCGGTCGAGTCTCTGAGAGGAACTTGGCGGAAACCGCTACACGTCTGTAGGACTCGGCCTTAGAGAAGTCTGGCTTTTCACCAAATGAGCGGTCATGTCGGAACACCCATTGGGTCGGAGGTGTAGGCTGCTCTGGTTGTTCACGGTCGATGACCTCACAACGTTCCGCTATAACTTCGAGGAACTCGATGGCTTGAGCGATAACGTCTGTCATGTCGTAGCCTTGGGAATACTCGGTGGTGTGTAGAACGTAGTTAGAATCGACGTGGTAGATGGTGCGTGTCCACTCGTCAACTGCGAACACAACGTTAGACCCGAGAGTAACGGCGCTGTAGCCGTAGTCTAGAGTTACGCAAAATCCGGACTTATGCCAGATTGACTTTGACTGACCTCGTGAGGTGCACATCTCAAAGTGTCGAGAGATTCGACGGTCTAGGATGAACCGCTGGCATGCGTTAAGCACTCGATAAATAGGGGTGTGTAGGCCGCCGTAGTAACGGGTTGGATCCGTCTCGCTATAACGTCGATCTTTACGGAGGAGGTTTGATACAGATAAAACAGGGAATAAAGGCATTGCTGCTCCTAGGGTCTCGAGATTCTCGATGGTTTGTAATAGGCATGCTACAATGTAGACGCATGCGAGGGTGAAGAAGATTAAAAGTCCGATTGTTTCAGTTTTGTTATTCATGGTATCTCCAATAATGGTTGTACCATAATGTAACACTTTTTTTTTCAAAAGTCAAGGTGCAAACGGACACTTTTTGACCGGCCTCGAGGAACTCGAGCTTCTAGCAGCTGCGGCACGCTGCTGTCCATAGTTATGTTAAGTTTTTTTACCCACAAAAAAGAAGGTCTCCACAACACCGAATACATCGATATCATAGAGACCTCATGCTACAAGCCCGAGCGGCTGGGCGGATTAGAACTCCGCACCGAACTCGGCATCCATCTCCGCTTGGATGTCTTCTGGAACCTCGAGATCTTCGAGGAGAGCGTCGGCCAATCGCTTGGCTGCCCGACGTTCTCGACGTAGTCGGGCTTTTTGCTGGGCAACGGTTTCCCTTTCGGTGGGAACCTCGTCACACACGATACTCACGAACCCGTCATACTCGAACTCAGCGGTGCAGTCGAAGACCATTTGGTTGGCCTCCAGACGTGGTAGGTTATCGATTCTCTCTAGAGCGGCTTTTGTTACGTTACCATCGAGGGTAACCTCAATGCGTCGGATGTCCGCTGCAATCGAGTCCATGGAGCGGTCGTGGGCAACCGCCAACATAGCCAAATGCGTTGGAGCATCGATGATATCGGACACATAGCGCTCACCATCTTTGATGGTGTAAATCTCGAACTCGTAGTCATCATTGAACTCGAGGATCTCGATTACAACGTGATGGCCGTACATACCCACTACATGGGCAGTGCCCATGGAGGTCTGGAATACCGAGTCAATCGAAGGCATGAGGCCTCCTGACTTGAGACGTCGCACGTTGACAGGTTTGCCGTCGACAACCCCGTCACATTGGGAACCGCGGACAGATGATGGAATAAACGACTTAACGTCGTCGATGAAAACAGGAATAGCCATGGCTAAACCTCCGAGAGAATCGGCCTCAATGAGGCCTAGGTTGAAAAAAGAATCTACAATAGCGAGAATAGCGATAAACAAAAACATAATAGTCATGAATCATCCGATTGGTTGGTGTGTTAGAAAGAATGTACTAACATTATAACAGTAAAAAATTGGTTTGTCAAGTATCGGTAGGTCAAAAAATGTCCGTTTGATGGTTTGCCCCTCTATTGTCTCGAGCAGCTGGAAGCTGCAGCTGACGGACAATTATTGTCCGCTGGTAGCGGTGTCCATAGTTATGTTAAGTTTTTTTATGGGCCTCGATAAACTCGAGGCTCTAAGAGACTGCCATAGTTATGTTAAGTTTTTTTACCCACTTTTAAGTGGGACACCTTTTCGTCGGTGTCCCTTGATCATCTATGATGATCCTATACACGGGCGGCTTTACTTAGTAAAGCAACGCAGCTGCGAGGTATGGAACCTGCGGGTGAACGCCTGCCTCAAAGGCCGTCATAGCCTCTAACTCGACGTAGAACTCATCATCTAGATGATTGTTGGC